>Ga0315900_10000103_pt1 | contig 139730 bp, 127 predicted proteins | sample LakEriMetagenome_FD_203521 | JGI IMG/M metagenome (GOLD analysis project Ga0315900, IMG submission 203521) | Freshwater fungal communities from buoy surface, Lake Erie, Ohio, United States - Buoy 12 MA114 | ecosystem: Environmental > Aquatic > Freshwater > Lake > Lake biofilm | place: USA... | reverse complement strand
GCCCTTTTGAGGGTGGGAGAGTAAGTCGACGCCGCTTTTTAAACCTCGATTGTGCAAACAGTCGGGGTTTTTTTCTTTTCAAGAGAATCAATTACCAAATAGGGTGGGAGTGTATCCCGATAGCTATCGTGACGACGACGCTTAAACCCTAGACATTCACATGAATCGTCCGTTTTTTAGAAATAACTGTTTATTTTTTGGTTAACTTCACGCACCTTATATTTTTATGTATGACAGAAGTATTTAAAACATGTCCAAAATGTGAAAATCCTTATGGATATCATAATGAAAATAACGCAGACGAATGTCCAGAATGTACGCATCGATGGGATACTTCAGATCAAGGATTAATTGTGTTAGATATTAATGGAATTGAATTATCTAATGGTGATTCTGTGATAGTAATGAAAGATTTACCCATAAAAGGGTTTTCAAAATCGTTAAAATCAGGAACAAAGGTGAAAAATATCAGACTTATTGATAGCGACCACAACATCGATTGCAAAGTTGATGGTTTTGGTGCGCTTGGATTTAAATCTCAGTTTGTGAAAAAGGTTTGAATCTATTTCATTCGAAATAATCCATATTTTGTAATACAATAGAGCGCGCGAAAACCATCCTTCCACCCAATTTTCTTGCCTTCTTCATAGGTTCTTCCGTAGTACGAAATCCCAACCTCATAAATTTTTATCGGTTTGATTCTTGCTATTTTAGCGGTTATTTCGGGCTCAAAACCAAAGCGTTTTTCACGAAGTTGAATTCCTTGAATGATATCGCGTCGAAATAGTTTGTAACATGTTTCCATGTCCGTTAAGTTCAAATTCGTTACAGCATTGCTGCAAAAAGTTAAAAACTTATTTCCTAAGGTATGCCAGAAAAATAGGATTCGATGGGGCTTATCTCCCATAAAACGAGAGCCATACACCACATCTGCATTGTCTTTAAACACTGGAATGAGAAGTTCATTATATTCCTCAGGATCGTATTCTAAATCAGCATCTTGAATGATGATATAGTCACCAGTAGCTTTTTTAATCCCAGTATGAAGGGCGGCTCCTTTTCCTTGATTCACTTCGTGCTTGTAATATGAAATGGGTAATTCAGGGTTTTCAGAAATATACTTTTGAATGGATTCTTCTGTGTTGTCTTTTGAACAATCATTTACAATAATCACTTCTTTTTCAATAGAGTGAATAAGTTCAACAGCCTTAACACGATTTAAAATTAAATGTATAGTAGCACCTTCGTTATATGCGGGAATAACAATAGATAATTTTTTCATGCTGTAACTTATTATTAAGCCATCGTTTGTTGTTAAAAATCACAACTAATGAGCGCAAAGGTAATGTTATTTTGTTTAGGAGCCATAGCATTGGTTTCTTTCAATCAGGTAAATCAAGAAAGTTTTCCGAGAGAAGTAAAAAATGGGCACATTGACTTCAGTATCAATCCGTCTGGAAATGAGTTTATTATGCCATGTAATGCAAAGGCAGAATTACAGATGATCGACAAAATCAACGCACTACGCAAGAAAAAAGGCCTCAAGGCACTGAAATATGATGCGAAGTTAACGTTGGCAGCGCGCTATCATGCAGCTGATATGGCTATTGAGGGGTATTTCGAACACCATACCTATAATTATAGAAATCATCAATTGAAGGATGATCTTGGTACTTTCGAGCGAATTGCAAAATTCTATAAGGGATCAGGTTATGCAAATTCAGAAAATTGTGCTGCGGGAAATATTTCTGTAGAAGAAGCTTACTTACAATGGTTTCATAGCCCTGGGCATTACGCAAATATGCTCAACTCTTCTTCGACGCACATTGGAATAGGTTATCATTACAACGAAAACAGTGTTTATGGTGCCTATTGGGTCATGGATACTGCCTCTGAATAAAGAAAAAAGGGCTACTGTAAAAAATAGCCCTGTAAAATTGTTAGCTTAAATTTTTACAGGTGAATCACTTCACCATACGCAGCAGCAGCAGCTTCCATGATTGCTTCTGACATGGTAGGGTGCGGGTGAACTGTTTTAATGAGTTCTTCGCCTGTAGTTTCTAATTTTCGCAACGCAACAATTTCAGCGATCATCTCCGTTACATTCGCGCCAATTAAATGACCGCCTAAGAGTTCTCCGTATTTTGCATCGAAAATCAATTTAACAAATCCATCCTTTGCTCCCGCAGCACTTGCTTTACCAGAGGCAGAAAAAGGAAACTTCCCTACTTTAATTTCAATACCAGCTTCCTTAGCAGCTTTTTCTGTCATCCCAACGGATGCTACTTCAGGAGAACAGTAAGTGCATCCCGGAATGTTTTGGTAGTTAAGAGGTTCTGGATGGTGTCCAGCAATTTTCTCAACACAAATTATTCCTTCCGCAGAAGCCACATGTGCTAACGCTGGACCAGGAACAACATCGCCAATAGCGTAATAACCAGGAAGATTTGTTTGATAGTATTCATTGACCAAAATCTTGCCTTTATCTATGATAACACCTAATTCCTCTAGTCCAAGATTTTCAATATTTGCTTGAATTCCAACCGCAGACAAAACGACATCACAAGCTATTTTTTCTTCTCCTTTTTCTGTTTTTACAGTTACAACACATCCTTTTCCTGAGGTATCAACAGATTCTACAGAGGCATTGGTTAAAACATTAATACCTGACTTCTTAAAAGATTTTTCTAATTGTTTCGAAACATCTTCGTCTTCAACAGGTACAATATTTGGCAAGTATTCAACAATAGTAACTTCTGTGCCAATTGCGTTATAAAAATATGCAAATTCAACACCAATCGCACCGGAACCAACAACAACTAATTTTTTAGGTTGTTTTAGTAAAGTCATTGCTTGCCTGTAACCGATTATTTTCTCTCCGTCTTGAGGAAGATTTGGTAATTCTCTAGAGCGAGCGCCCGTTGCAATAATGATCCCTTTCGCGGCTGTGATTGAAGTTTTTGTTCCGTCCTCAGCTGTTACTTCCACAGTTTTACCTGCTTTGATGATTCCTGTTCCTTTAATAACATCAATTTTATTCTTTTTCATCAAAAACTGGATGCCATTACTCATGCCATTAGCTACGTCTCTGCTTCTTTTTATCATAGCGCCAAAATCAGCTGTGGCGTCCTTTACGTGAATACCATAATCAGCAGCATGTGTTAAGTACTCATATACATTTGCGGATTTTAATAGCGCTTTTGTGGGTATACAACCCCAATTCAAGCAAATTCCACCCAATGATTCACGCTCTATAATTGCAGTTTTTAAACCCAATTGTGAAGCTCTAATAGCAGTAACGTAACCTCCAGGACCACTTCCTACAACAACGATATCGTAACTCATAATGTATTAATTTAGTAGGCAAAATTACGTAAAATATTCATTTAGTTGACAGGATACTTTTGTTAAAAAGTCTTCTTATTTCTTAGCGTAATTTCCGTGTACACCACTATTATTTAATTAATTTTGTTGGAGTAAAAACAATATGGAAAGTACGTTACAAAAAGCAGCTTCGTTAGAACAGGCAATAGAGTTAGGTCTTCGAAAAGAGGAGTTTGAAATGATTAAAGAAATTCTCGGGCGTGTACCAAATTTTACCGAAACAGCTGTTTACTCGGTTATGTGGTCAGAACATTGCTCCTACAAAAATTCAATTCTTTGGTTAAAAACATTACCGAAAGACGGTCCTCATATGTTGGTAAAGGCGGGTGAAGAAAATGCAGGCTTGGTAGATATTGGAGACGGATTAGGATGTGTATTTAAAATAGAATCTCACAACCACCCTAGCGCTTTAGAACCTTATCAAGGGGCAGCAACTGGTGTTGGTGGAATAAATAGAGATATTTTTACCATGGGCGCTCGTCCCATTGCCCAACTAAATTCATTGCGTTTCGGAAACATTCAGTTGGACAGAACAAAATGGCTGATTAAAGGAGTAACAAAAGGTATTGGAGATTATGGAAATGCCTTTGGAATTCCAATTGTTGGTGGAGAAGTTTTTTTTGATGACTCGTATAATCAAAATCCTTTGGTAAATGCATTTTCGGCAGGTATCATTGACACAAAAAGAATCATTTCTGCAACAGCGAAAGGTCCAGGTAATCCTGTGTTTATTGTTGGTTCAGCAACAGGGAAAGACGGAATTGCGGGAGCCGCTTTTGCTTCAAAAGATATTACTGAAGATTCTGCCCAAGATTTACCTTCAGTTCAAGTGGGCGATCCTTTCATGGAAAAATTGTTGTTAGAAGCCACCATGGAATTAGCAGAAACGGATGCAATTGTCGGGATGCAAGACATGGGTGCGGCAGGCATTACGTGTTCAACATGTGAAATGAGCGCTGCTGGTAATGTTGGAATGGAAATTCATTTAGACAAAGTGCCAACACGTCAAGAAAATATGCTTCCTTATGAAATATTACTTTCAGAATCTCAAGAAAGAATGTTGGTGGTAGTCCAAAAAGGAAAAGAGCAGGTGGTGAAATCTATTTTTGATAAATGGGATTTACATGCAGAGGAGATAGGCGTTGTGACGGATTCAGGACGAATTAAGTATTATATGCACAATGAATTAGTTGGGGATGTTCCAGCTGAATCCTTGGTTTTAGGTGGCGGTGCTCCTCAATACAAAAGGGAATACAAAGAACCAGCCTACTATCAAGAATATAAAAAATTTAAACTTTCTGATATTTCTTGTCCAAACGACCTCGCAAAAGTTGGATATGCGTTACTTGCTTTGCCTAATATCGCGTCAAAACGTTGGGTCTATGAACAATATGATTCGATGGTAGGAACAAAGAATATGACTACAAATAGACCTTCAGATGCTGGAGTGGTCAATATCAAGGGAACAAATAAAGCGTTGGCAATGACTGTAGACTGTAATTCTAGGTATGTCAATGCCGATCCCGAAATAGGTACTATGATTGCGGTATCTGAAGCCGCAAGAAATATTGTGTGTGCAGGAGGGGAACCAAGTGCTATTACAAATTGCTTGAATTTTGGCAATCCATACAACCCTGAATCTTATTGGCAATTTGTAGGCGCGATAAAAGGAATGTCTGCTGCTTGCTTGATGTTTGAAACACCTGTAACTGGTGGTAATGTTAGTTTTTATAACCAATCTGTAATTGGTGGTAAAGAAGTTCCTGTATTTCCAACACCTACAATCGGAATGATAGGTATTGTTCCTGAAAAGGAAAAAATTATGACCCTTGATTTTAAACAAAAAGGCGATTTGATTTTTCTACTCGGAGAATACACGGATGACATCGCATCTTCAGAATATTTAGCTAATTATCATGGAGTAATAGCTTCACCCGTACCTTATTTTGATTTAGAGAAGGAATATCAATTGCATCAAGCAGTGAAAGGACTAATTCAAGAAGATTTAGTGAATGCAGTTCATGATTGTTCAGATGGTGGATTGTATGTATCTTTGGTAGAAATGTCAATGCCTCGAGAATTAGGTTTTGATATCGTCACTGATTCGGAAATTCGTATAGATGCATTTTTATTTGGTGAAGGACAAGGGCGTGTTATTGTAACATTACCTGAAGAAAAGGAAGAACGATTTATCGAGTATATGATGGAGTCTGGAGTAAATATTACATTGTTAGGACATGTCACCAAAGGAAAGTTTCAAGTAGATGAGGAACCGTTTGGAAATGTTTCTGAGGCAAAAAATATATACGATAATGCATTAGGTAATTTAATTGAAAATTAATGGAATACAATACAACGAGAGGAAAACTGATCTTACCTGAATACGGTAGAAATGTGCAGAACATGATTTCTCATGCAATGAATATTACAGATCGTAATGAGCGTAATCGCGCGGCACAAGCTATTATTGAGGTGATGGGACAGTTGAATCCGCATTTGAGAGATGTCGATGACTTTAGACATAAGTTATGGACACACCTATTTGTGATGTCTGATTTTCAATTAGACGTTGATTCTCCCTACGAAATCCCTAAGCCTGAAATGCTTCAAGAGAAGCCAAATCTCATGGATTATCCAAAAGGCAAAATAAAATATGGCCATTACGGTAAATATACAGAGGCAATTCTAAAAACATCAAAGGCACTTGAGTCAGCCGATGAGAAAGAATATTTAAAAAGCTCTATGGCTAATTTCATGAAGAAATTATACCTTTCTCACAACAACGATGCGGTCGAAAATCATGTGATAGCGGAACACCTTAAAGAACTTTCGGCAGGTGACTTAGTGTTAGAAAATCCTGATGAATTGGCCAATACAAGTACTTTACTGCGTTCAATGGGAATGAATAAAAAGTTCAATAATAACAACAAGAACTTCAAGAATAAGTTTAAAAAGAAATTCAATAAAAAATAACATGGCATCTTTTGAAATTTATGGAGGAAAGCCCTTAAAAGGTGAATTAATACCACAAGGAGCTAAAAATGAAGCCCTTCAGGTACTTTGCGCACCACTATTAACAGAGGAGAAGGTAACTATATCGAACATTCCAGATATTGTGGATGTAAATAAACTGATATCCTTGCTTCAAACCATGGGTGTAAAAGTGGAAAAAGTAGAAAAAGGCACCTATATTTTTCAGGCAAAAGACATAGATTTAAAGTATTTAGAAACAGAAGATTTTAAAAAAAGAGCCTCATCTTTGCGCGGATCAATTATGATTGTAGGTCCTTTATTGGCAAGGTTTGGTAAAGGCTTTATTCCAAAACCTGGGGGTGATAAAATTGGAAGAAGAAGATTGGATACTCATTTTGAAGGGTTTGCTATTTTGGGTGCTAAATTCAATTATGACGCTGGAGAACATTTTTATTCGGTCGAAGCAAAGAAATTAAAAGGTACTTACATTCATTTAGACGAAGCTTCGGTAACAGGAACCGCCAATATACTTATGGCTGCTGTAATGGCCGAAGGTAGAACCACCTTCTACAATGCGGCATGTGAGCCTTACATCCAACAGCTTTGTAAAATGCTCAACTCAATGGGTGCAAAAATTGAAGGTATAGGTTCAAACTTATTGCATATTGAAGGGGTTAAAGCACTGAAAGGATGCTACCACCGCATACTGCCTGACATGATTGAAATTGGTAGTTTTATTGGACTAGCTGCCATGACACAGTCCGAAATAACCATTAAAGACGTTAGTTGGGATAACTTGGGAATTATTCCGAATGTTTTTAGGAGATTGGGAATCAAATTAGAAAGAAGAGGAGACGATATTTATATTCCTGCACAGGATAAATATGAAATTGATACATTTATTGATGGTTCTATCCTAACAATTTATGATGCTCCATGGCCAGGATTTACACCTGATTTATTGTCAATTATCTTAGTAGTAGCTACCCAAGCAAAAGGATCTGTATTGATTCATCAAAAAATGTTCGAATCACGACTATTTTTTGTCGATAAATTAATTGATATGGGAGCACAAATAATTTTGTGTGATCCTCACCGAGCGACGGTAATTGGTTTGAATAGAGAGCATAGTTTGAAAGGTATTAGTATGACTAGCCCAGACATACGAGCGGGAGTGTCTCTATTGATTGCGGCGTTGTCAGCCAAAGGAAAAAGTACTATTCATAATATTGAACAAATCGATCGAGGATATCAAGATATCGAAATAAGATTAAATAATATTGGTGCAGATATTCGAAGAATAGGCTGATGAAAAAGCCCATCTTGTTCTCCTTAATCGGAGTACTTGTACTCATCGGTATATACATGTGGATTAATTATTCACCAGGAATTAAAGCTGGAGAACTCGCTCCCTCTATCGAGGGATTCAATCACGAGGAAAAAAAAATTGCATTATCCCAACATAAAGGAAAGATAGTCATTATTGATTTTTGGGCATCTTGGTGTGCACCTTGTAAGCAAGAACTTCCTCATCTTAAGGAGATATACAACACCTATAGATATTCGAAATTTAAGGATGCTCAAGGATTAGAAATAATCAGTGTTTCTTTGGATAGAGATGTTTCGCAATGGAAATCGGCAATAGAATATTTTGACTTAATTTGGCAGGGACATTTGTTGGATACCGACGGAAAAATATCCGCCAAATACCGCGTAAATTCCATTCCTCATGTATATGTGATAAATGGAAAAGGAGAAGTCATTAATAATGGGGTTGATTTGAGAGGCGAAAAGTTAACAGAGGAGATTAGGAGTCAACTTGAATAATTTTATCCAAGGTATAGATAATTAGTTCGTTCATCTTATCTGAATATCCTTTAGAAAACTCGAAATTGGGGCGATTTGCAACCCCTAAACAAATAGTGGATGTTTCGTGTCCTAATGCTTGCCCTAATGCGAATAGCGTGGAACTTTCCATTTCAAAATTTAAAATTTTCTTGTTATTCCAGCGAAATTCCCCTAATGGAATGTGCAGATTTTCAGTAAAAGTCCTTAGTCTCAAGGACCTTCCTTGTGGACCATAAAAGCCAGAACTTGTTATGGTTATACCTATATGAACAAGATTAGAAGAGAGTAATCTAACTAGTTTCTCAGAGGATTGAACAGTATATGGCTCTATGTGTTTAGGAAGTTTCACGTACGATTTAAATGCTTGATTTAATGTGGTATCAGCTTCCGAAAAATTAAGTTGATAGAAATGTGCCACATTATCGAAACCTATAGCATGGCTAGATAATATAAAGGAATGAACAGGGATCTCAGGTTGAAGAATTCCACAAGTTCCAATTCGAATGATTGATAAGTTAGTTTTTTTTTCTTTTTCTAGACGTGTTTGAAGATCAATATTGAATAGGGCATCAAGTTCATTGATAACGATATCTATATTATCTGTTCCAATACCAGTAGAAAGAACTGAAATTCGTTCACCTTTATAAATTCCTGTATGGCAAACAAATTCTCTATGCTGCGAACGATGTTCAATTTTCTCAAAGAAAGACGAAATCTGGTTGACTCTATCTTGGTCACCTACAATTATAATTTTATCCGCAACATATTTTTGGCTTAATCCAAGATGATATACTTGATTTTTTGCGTCAAGAACTAAATCTGTTGCAGGAAAGTAACGAGGCATATTATTTCAATAAACTACCGAATACTTTTGAAAGTAATGCGGTTACTTGGGCTGCGGGATCCTTGCGTATTTTATTTTCTTCTTTCGAAACCATCAAAAATAACCCATCTATCGCCTTTTGAGTAATGTAAGCATCTAGGTCAGGATTTAATTTTTGACCTCCAGTTAGCGTCATAGCATTATTGTATTTTGAAATAATTGGATTCCAATATTCGGTTAACTTCACTTTAGAGGTCGCTTCCTTTACCTTAGGGGAAAATGCCGAAACGAGTTTTGCCGAGGTATTGTCTTTTAAAAATTTTGTTGCTGCCCCATCACCACCATTGAGTATGGAAAATCCATCTTGAACGGACATATTTTTAATAGCATCCGAAAAAATTGGTAATGCCTCTTTACTTGCTTCTTCGGCTGCTCGGTTCAGCGTGGTTTCAAACTTTTCTACTTGTCCATCAAGTTTCCATTCTAAGGCCTTATCTTTTACTTTTTGAGCATCTGAAGGAAAGGGCAGTCTAATCTCATTATTTTTGAGAAATCCATCCGTTACAGATGTCAGATTGACACTGTTTTTTATACCAATTTGTAAAGCTTCTCTTAATCCGGCGACAACCTCATCATTCGTTAGCGAAGGCTTATTGGAAGAGTTATTTGTTGAATTGACCATGTTTGCTGCTTCGTTCAATACTTCACACGAAACTAGAAAAGCTAATAAACCAAGAAATACAGTAATTATTTTCATTCTTTTATCTTAATACGTTAACAAAACCTGTTTTGAAATCTCTACCGTCATTGTCTTTCATCTTGTATGAAATCTTCCAAGTGTAGGTGCCATTTTGGACAATTCTTCCGTTAAACGTACCATCCCAAGAAGCTCTTGCATCAAAAGACTCCCAAACTTTTTCTCCCCATCGATTATAAATTTCTAAATGAAAGTTTTCAAAATCTATACCATCAATGACTAAAAACCAATTTTGATTATGTTCGTCATCGTCAGGTGTAAAAGTATTCGGTGCATAAATAATAATATCGGGTACAATTTCAATTTCTAAGGTAATAGAATCTGAGCATCCTTCAGTTGTAGTTACTAGAAGTGTTATCGGATAAATACCAGTTACACCTTCTGGGTAATTGATAATAGCTGAAGATCCATTTGACGAAAGTGACGTCGCGCCTGGACTTGACCAAGACCACTGAGCAATATTCCCTTGCGAAATATCTGAGGTTTGTATAGTCGTTTCAAACCAAGTTGCCGGATTTTTCGAAACGGTGAAGTCTGCGGTGGGAAGAGGGGTTACCTCAACTATGTCATTTACCGTATTACTATAAACACATCCATAAACTGATGTAACTGTTATATCGAGAGAATATACTCCAACATCCGGAAAGTCATTTTGTAGGGATTCTGTGCCAGTCATTAAAAAACTTTCTCCATTTGAAAAATTGAATTGGGTTGTAAATATTTCAGTTGGATTGGACGATGTATTTGTGAATGTAAATTCACCAGGAACACAATCTTTAGGCTTATCTGGAACTGCGTTTGGTGAAATAGGGGTAGGGAAAGTTATGGTTAAACATTCTTGAGTAGTTGGTGAGCCACATTGTTCTGAAAGTACAACACAATATTGAGTGTTGGTGGTTAACGGGTCAACACTCAATGTCGATCCAACACCAACTTGTTGACCATTTTCACTCCAGGTAAAAATGTATGGAGAAGAGCCTCCGATTCCTTGGGCTACAAGAGATATAGTTGCTTCTGGACAAATCATTGAATCAGGGGTAACGAATGTAATTGATAATGGATCGGGTTGCCCAATCACCACCGATATAGAGTTAACACAACCTAAATTATCGGTGACGGTTAATGTGTGTGTATTGGCATTTAAATCATTGGCGATGTTGGAGTTAGATGCGGATATGTCCCAATCATAGGAGTAAGGAGCAGTTCCCTGTGTAACAGTTATGGTTGCAGTACCATCAGAAGCACTGTTACAGGTTACATTCGTTTGATTTGCTATGGTTAATGAAAGTGCTGGAATTTCTGTTACATTCACGGTGACTGTTCCTGAGCAACCGATACTTGAAGTTACAACACATATGTAGGTACCCGCTGACAATCCTGTAGCCGTTTGAGTGGTTTGGTTTTGCGCATCATTCCATTGATACGTAACGGTTCCTAATGCTGGAGTCATAGTCGCCGTAGCCGTTCCGTCATTGCCTCCAGAACAAGAGACTAATGTGGTTGAACCTGAAAAGTTTGCAGGTGTATCACCAACAGTAACAGAAGCATTTGCAGTGCAACCATTCCCATCTGTCATAAAAACTGTATATGTTCCGGCAGTAACATTCGTTACCGTCTGAAGAGATGATGCTAAGGCAGGCCAGCTGAAAGTATAAGGTGCGGGAGAATTCGCTCCGGGTACAGCAGTAACACTGCCCAAACCTTGCGTACAAATGTCTGGGGTGGAGGTAGCTGTTAGGGATGGGTTTGCTACAGTAATCCATGTAGTATCACTCGTAATAGATCCTATAGAAGTACCACAAGCTGAACCCGACAAAAAGTATCCCGACGTACCAGCGGGAATTGCGTAATTTGGATTAGTAGAAGGAAGGTTTAGAACACCGTTGTTGTATGGAAATGTGGCCAATATAGTTCCTGCTGCATTACACGCATTCCAAACAAAATTGCTCCCTGGACTATTAACCATGATATAAGGGATCTGTGTTACAGTATAATTTCCTGTGTTGGTAGGGGAGGTAGGAGTATATCTTCGTCCATCTTGATTTGCTCCCCAAACTGTATTATTTCTTCCTGGAGTCGTGTGAGCAATTGTCATGGCATTATTTTCTGTTCCCTGTATTGCTAATCCACTATTCCATGTATTACAAATAGGTTTGTTTCCAATGTGGTATTCAACGATATTAGATGTTTCATATAAAATGATTGCCATATAATTGCACTGTGACGTACAGCTGAACATGTAAATATCTTTGTACAGAACCACAAATTTACGATTCGGTGCTGTACCAACTGTTTGATACTGTATTTGGCCACCTAGAGATGGGTTGATGTCTTGGTAGGTTAACATTGCCGAATTTCTTGCACCGGTTAATGTTGTGTTAGGAAGAGGTCCACCAGTCAATGACCAAGGGCAATATTGATTCGCTTGTGCTGTGTTAAACGATACCAAGCCATTAGATCCAATGACACATTGTGTATATGATTGACCATAAAAACTAAACGTGAAACCTAGATTTACTGTGCCTGACCAAACATCGTCTGATAAGGTAACGCTTGAAGGAGCATTCAAGAAAATTCCTGCGGATGTACCCGGATTTCCTCCTGTATTACAATTTGTGATGGTTACCGTTTGACCCGCACATATGGTTGCATCTTGACCTAAACAAAGAGCTACATTAGAGCCTGCATGTGATTTTTGAGAAAGAAAGAGTAAAAAGATGCATGTAAAAAGTACTATATATTTCATTTGATTTAGTTGGTTGCACATTAAACGTTTCGAAATTACTAAAAGTTGCCTTGGCTGGATGAATTTTAATCATTTTGTTTCATAAAACTTTTTAAAAAGTGTCAAAATGACACTTTAAACATTTGTCAATAGAAGCGTTATTCGAAAGAAAACTTAATTAAATTTGCCGCAGTTAACTTAAAACAACATTATATGTCGAATAAATTTCATGCAGAGATTGAAGCGTTCATGTCTCGGGTAAAAGAGAAAAATGGTCACGAACCTGAATTCCTACAAGCGGTTCAAGAGGTGGCGGAAACTGTGATTCCATTTATCGAAGAAAACCCTAAGTACAAAACAGCCAAGATTCTAGATAGAATAGTTGAGCCTGAACGAACAATTATTTTTAGAGTTCCATGGCTAGATGATCAAGGTAATATTCAAGTCAATCGCGGGTATCGTGTAGAATTTAATTCAGCAATCGGGCCATACAAAGGTGGATTAAGATTTCATCCTTCCGTAAATCTATCTATTCTTAAATTTTTAGGTTTTGAACAGATTTTTAAAAATTCATTGACGACCCTACCTATGGGTGGAGGAAAAGGTGGTTCTGATTTTGACCCTAAGGGAAAATCAGACAACGAAGTAATGAAGTTTTGTCAATCATTTATGACGGAGCTAGCTCGCCACATAGGTGCGGATACTGATGTTCCTGCGGGAGATATTGGTGTAGGAGGAAGAGAAATTGGCTATATGTTTGGACAATATAAGCGCTTAAGAAACGAATTTACTGGTGTATTGACAGGTAAGGCGAGAAATTGGGGAGGTTCTTTGATTCGTCCGGAAGCCACCGGATATGGTACTGTCTATTTTGCAAAAGAAATGCTCGCAACAAAAAAGGATTCTTTTCAAGGTAAAACTGTAGCTGTTTCAGGTTCAGGAAACGTTGCACAATATGCCTGCGAGAAAGCTACAGAGTTGGGAGCAAAAGTTGTTACTCTTTCTGATTCTGAGGGTTATATTTACGATGCGGACGGAATCAATCCTGAGAAACTAGCTTGGGTAATGGAATTGAAAAATGTTAAAAGAGGACGGATTTCTTCCTATGTTGAAAAGTTTCCTGGTGCTAAATTCGTAGCAGGAAAAAGACCTTGGGAAGTTAACGTGGATATTGCTCTTCCATGCGCTACCCAAAATGAATTAAACGGAGAAGAGGCACGTAATTTAATATCAAACGGAGTGAAGTGTGTTGCTGAAGGAGCTAATATGCCTTCTACCCCTGAGGCCATCACTGCATTCCAACAAGCTGGAGTTCTATTCTCTCCAGGTAAAGCTTCTAATGCTGGTGGTGTTGCAACTTCTGGATTGGAAATGTCTCAAAATTCTTTGCGTTTGTCATGGTCTAGAGAAGAAGTAGATCAACGTTTGCATGGTATTATGGTTTCAATTCACGAAGCATGTGTGAAATATGGAAAAAACGCTGACGGATCAATAGATTACGTAAAAGGAGCAAATATAGCTGGATTTGTTAAGGTTGCCGATTCAATGATTGATCAAGGATTAGTGTAATTTCCTTTTAATATTTATATGTAAAAAAGCTGCTTTTTAGCAGCTTTTTTGCGTTGGAAAAATAAAAATTATTAATTTTGTTTAGAATAATTCTAAATAATGAGCAGCAAATCAAATCCGTTTCTTGAAGATCAATCTATACCTTGGATGAAAATCGATGTAGATTGCAAGAAAACGAAATGTTGTAAAAAATATAAGAAAAAAGGTCAGGCGTGTAAAAAATGTCCGAAATTCGGCTAATAAACCTCTATTGTTGAAGAATTTTTTACTTTTCGTTTTATTTTATTTAGTTCTCAATCCTGCAAAAAGTCAAATTTCATCATCGCTTTCTTACAGTTTAACCTATTTAACTTCTCAATACGACGTATTCCATTCTATTTCCCACACGCTCACCAAAAATCGATTAGTTCTGAATCAAGAAATTAGTCTTGGGCATAAATATTTGATAGTTGGTGAATTTAACTGGAGAATCTGCAATCAAGTAGGAGTAATAATTCCTTGTTCACCACGTTTAAATGTTGAACTAGGAGGAGCAATAGGTTTTATTTCTCAATGGCGAAACCTCAATTTTTACCAATTGCAAGAAGATATTTATTTCACAATGCGAGTAAAATCATTATATTCTTTTTTTTTAAGAAATTCATTTGGTCTTGTTCAACAATTTAAAGGTAATAACCAATTATTAACTTTACCTAATCTAACTATACAAGCAGGCATTAGTTATGACATTTAAAAATTTAACTTTAGCGTTTATCTTGTTTTTCGCCGTGAGCGCCTGTCGTAAAAATAACGAGTTCCCGAATGTTGAAATTTATGGACATGCCGCTATGGGACTGTCAATGCCAAATTCTGGGTTTCATGCTAATAGTCAGGAAGCGATGCAATTGGCTTTTTCTTTTCCTGTATTAAAAGGAGTGGAGTTAGATGTTAGGATGTCAAAAGATGGAGAATTATGGTTGTTTCATGATTCTTTTTTAGACGGAGAAACTGATGGAACGGGATGCGTAGAAAGTAGAAGCAGTGATGAATTAAGCAAATTGATGTATACCTCGATACATCGTGAAAAACTAGTTAATCTATCAACACTTACTCTTGATGAGTCTAAGCATTATTTTTTTGATTTAAAGTTTATTAATGCTTGTGAAAATAAGGTGGTAGATACATCACTTTTCAAGCAAAAGTTAATGGGTATTTGGAATTCAAATATGACTCTAATTCTTCCTAGTAGTAAATTTTTTCCAACTTTTGGAACCGCTTTCAAATGCATTTTGTCGAGTGACGATTATCAAGTATTAACAAATGAATTATCCACCAAAGAATGGTACGGTGCTGTAATTAGAAATAATAATATTACAAAGGAACAGGTGAATGAATTGTTATCTTCGGGTAAGAAAATTTTCTTGTATGATATTCGTTCACCTAAAGGTAACCTTGAGGCCCTCAAAAAAGAACCTTCGGGTATTATAACCGACGAAGTCCGTTCAGCCCAAGCGTTGCTTCATTGAAAAAAATGAATTTTAACAAGTTGCTCACGTCATAATTATCATGGGTGTTAAATACGATGTTTATTCTTTGAACTGCTTGATGTACGGGCGTTTTAGCGGTATTAGGTGCGTCGCAAAATTGAAAGTGCCGCGCCGCACCTTCATACGCTTCTGACATTGATGTTTTTTGATTTCTTTTGGTTTGTCAAAAAACAAAAAACCCGTAAAATCAAGCGTTTTACGGGGTTTTGGTTTCTTTTGAAATCTTTTCAGCGGAGAGTGAGGGTGTAGAACCTATGCTCTCTATTGCTTGCCCCATAAGGGATTTATTTTTAAAAGTCGCAAACGCCCCGAATAACGCACCTGATAAAACATAACAAAATAGGTCAATTCGTGTCAAAACAAATGTACGAATTTATAGGCTTGTATACTCCATTTGGTGTTCATTTTTTGGTATGCTCTACCCTGTTTTTTATTTCAAATTTGTCCTAATTTGTGAGCTGTCAAATCCCATGTATTGACAAAATTCTTCTATGGTCAATGGTTGGTGATGGGCTTTGTTGAAGTTGGCTTTTATCTTCTTAAGTAGATTCCTGGAATAGCGTTCACTTCTCCCTGTTACAATCATGATGTCTTTTGGATATATGACTACTCGTTGCATGCTTTAATTCGTTTTATGCTGTTTTGCTTTTCACGATACTCTATCCTGCCTTAATTCATATAGTATCCTGCTTTCATCTTGAGGATGAAGCGACTATGAAGTGAAATAAGCTTTATTGATTTACCGTGGTTTTACAAATGTAAGGTGTTTTACTTGAACAACTTTGGCTTACTTCGGCATATTTTGGAACAATAGGTTTGGAACGGCTGTGGTTCTAAGATTGGATGTGTTTTGGGCTGTACTTTTGGTTCATCTGATTTCAACTCGCGAGGAAAAAAGGATGTCGGCTGAGAGGGTCTCAGCTGTGAATTATTAATCAAAATACACTTTAAAAATGGCAAAGCAAATTGGCATTATTAAGTTGAAAGGCACCATCGGGGATTTGTCTTTCTACAAAACTAAGGACGGTCACTTGGCTCGTGAAAAAGGTGGTGTGGATGCGGAACGAATTAAGAACGATCCTGCGTTTGAGCGTACGCGCGAAAATGGAGCTGAGTTCGGAAGTGCTGCGAAATCCGGGAAACTGGTGCGCGATGCATTTCGAACGTTGATGATGCGTTCTTCGGATGGAAGGGTGACGGCTCGTTTGACGAAGCTGATGTCTGACATCCGCGCATTGGACACGACGAGTGCTCGTGGTGAGCGAAACGTGGCAGTTGCAATTGTGGATCCTGCAGCAAAGGATTTGTTGAAGGGGTTCAACTTTAACAACCGAGCAATTCTGGGAGCTGTGTTGTACCGACCGTATTCTGTGAATACAGGTGCGGGTGAAATCTCAATTCAAGGGCTTGTTCCGAATTTGCATGTGGCGTATCCTTCGGGAGCTACGCACATGGCTTTCTCGGGTGCCTGGGCAAAAGTTGATTTTGCAACGGACATGTACAGCGTGGAATTGACGAACACGGAAAACCTGGTGATCGATGCAACGCAAACAGACTTGTTGTTAGCGGCAGGTACTGCACCAACAGGAACGGGAACCGATGTGTTTTTATTGATGGTGGAATTTTTCCAAGAAGTGAATGGCGTTCAGTATTCCATGAATAACGGATCATACAACGCCCTTTCCATCGTGGATGTAGCGTAATCTTTTTAGACTATGGGACTGAAAAAACGATGGGATGAACTTTCTTCAATGGGAGAACGCATCCAACAAGAAACACCGCCTTTCTTCAAAAAACTGCGCGCGATTGGTTTAGTAGTAGCGGCTATCGGAACATCCATTGTGATGGCACCGATAGCTTTACCGGCATTACTTACCACGATTGGGGGTTACCTCATCGTGGGTGGTTCGGTGCTTACTGCAATTAGTCAAGCTACGGTTGAAGCAGGGGAATGAACAGAAGTATTAACCTTTAAAATTCAGAAAAATGGATACTGGAATTTTGGAAAATGGCTGCACGAACAGCGACTTTTTGTTAAACGTAAAAACCAAGAAAAACATTCGTTTCAAAGCAGGGGCTGACGTAAGCTCCAGCGTGAACATTATGGATGTTAGCTTGGATGAGGACGTAACAGAAACGCACGAGTTCTTAGGTATCAGCATTCGATTGGGTTCGAAGAACTGCCCGAAAGTTGATCCTGCGATAGCTAGTAATTAATATCCATTGACAGAACACTATGCCACACGCACACGACCATACCACCGCTTGGGGAACACTGTCAGGAACTGTATTAACAGTTGTAGCGACGATTGATTCCATGGATATAATTAAAACCGTGGTTCTGGCCATCATAGGTGCCAGCGTGAGTTTTTGTGTGAGCTTGTTTTGGAAATGGGTTTGGGCTAGAATAAGACGGCCCTTCAATTAACTCAGGGTGAAAACCAAAAGAGAAATGATTTATTGTTAAACGTTGAAATGCTCTCGGGAAACCGGGGGCATTTTTTAAATCTTAAAAAAAATGGAAAAAGTAATTGATGGCGGCTGCACAAATTCTGACTTTGAATTGAATGTGAAAAAGAAAACAATCCGTTTTAAGGCAGGAGCTGAATTGAGTTCTAGCGTGAATAAAATGGATGTGGATTTGGTGGAAGATGTCACAGATACGCACGAAATTTTAGCAATCAGTATCGCGATGCGCTCGGAGAAGTGTAAACAGAAAGCAGATGTTTAACTGCCCTGGGCGATGAGCCTAAGGCAAAAAAAGAAAGTCATGGAAAAAGTAATTGACGAAGGATGTACCCATTCGGATTTTGTGTTGAATGTGAAAAAGAATACCATTCGGTTTAAGGCAGGTTCGGAGTTGAGTTCCAGCGTGAATAGAATGGATGTGGATTTGGTGGAAGATGTCACTGAAACACATGAAACAATGGGAATCAGTATTGTGATGCGCTCGGAGAAGTGCATACAGAAAGTAGAAGTTTAATCAGCCCTGGGCGATGAGCCCAAGGCAAAAAAAGTAAATTATGGAAAATCTAAAAGAAGGAGATTGCACAAGCTCCGATTTGATTTTGAATGTCAAGACCAAAAGGGATGTGACACGTTTTAAAGCCGGTGCCGAGTTAAGTGGTAAGGTGAATAAAATGGATGTGACCGTTGATGAGGATATCACCGACGAAGCACAAGAATGGAAAATCACGCTGGTGCTGACATCGGAACGATGTTCAAAGTAAGCAAACAGAAAAGCAGAACGCCACCTCATCGGGTGGCGTTTCTCGTTTACATAAAAGAATTACGGTATTTAATATTTTATTGAACGGGTTGCGTGTAGGCGATGTTGCCTTGTGTTGCGCCTGCGGAAAGGCTATATTGCATAAACGCTGTTAGGCACGGTTAACTTTTTTGATTATATAATTTATATAAATAGTCATTTAACCAAATTGGATATGATTTCCAAAATATGTCTACAATTGAGTTGCTTTTTGAAACATTATGGTATCTACACAATAAAATTCTATTATCAAAAATCGATGGCCCACCTAATGAATGAGGCCATAAGTGATCAGCCTGGCACTTGCCTCTAATATCTCTGAAAGAATTAAATTGACAAGTACAATTCGTTTGTATAATATCTATTTGGCATTTATCTGTCTCATTAATTCCTGTGTTAAATGAATTGTTATTAAAGAAGACAAGTTCCCCTAAAAAGTCTCCATTTACGTCATACAAAAAATCTGGATGAATAAGTGGCATTATTTCTGGCAAATAATTTAAATCAGTATTTTTTAAATGAATTTCAATTTTCTGAAATCGCTGGATCCAAAATTCATTTTTTTCGGCAAATGATAAATTATTAGAGCACCTCAGAATATCTAACAAATTCGAGAAGTATATATCTATAATTGACATTATTTATCTATCCTAATTTGTGTAACAATTCTTGTGTCACCGCTATAAGCCATGTACTCAACATCTATTTCATAATTGTTATCATATGTTGATACATTTTCCCCATTCTTTTTTGTGGCTGATTTTAATATTCTAGATGGTCTGTAGTGAGTGTCAGTTACTGATAGTATATAAAGATTAGAAGTACATGCCTCAATGAATATTATCTCTCTATCTATACCTCCGCTTGATAAGTCAAAAGGTGTTATTCCGCTATTATATGGAATTCTCTTTTCGATTTTGGATTTTTTATCGATTCTTCCTTTTTTCAATGCAAAAGCTGATATTTTAATATCACCCCCTATTCCTTGTAAAAAATCGGTAATTATTTGTCCATTTAACTCATTCGGAGAACAGAAGAAATCAATGAAGCAATCGGTTGCTATTTTTTTAGATGGCTTCCCGTTATTGCTTGATAATGCACCGGTTGTTTTTACAAAAGGTAATGAGAAATTACATCTGTTAACCGCTCTTCTAGGATCAAGATAAAAATTCTCCCAATCTGATATAGACATCTGCTTATTAGTTTGACTCAAATATGTAAACAATCCAATGAGGTATGCTTCAGCTAATATTTTGTGAGATTTGTTAGAGGAAAATATTCTAGAATCAATGTTTTTGTGGGTATCCAATTCTTGAAATTTAATTGTTGATTTTACAATCTCTTCGGCTAACTCGATAGGGGAAAGCTTTCCTTGTTTTGCATAATAATTTGTTGCAATTAATTGTTCCCATTCAATAGCTGTAAATTCAAATGCATTCCATTTTGGTGAGGGCAAGTGAGGGTTAAATTGAATCAGATTGTTAAAGGGGTTAGCTAGTGTAGCAATTACTGGTTCTCTGCATAACGCTATTGTGGCTTCCATTGCGCTTTTGTGGGCTTTATGTTGGTAATTACCCAAATTAAAGGCGAATTTCATCCATTCACCATGTATTGGATCCATTGGTTTTGCTCCAGTTGTGACGTGAGTAAATATTTCAGCCAGATATGGAGGAGTATATTTCTGTGAGTCATGAAGCAATACGAATGGGATGAGTTCATTTTTTTGTTTTGAAATTGAAAGTCCTTTTATTCTGTGTTGGCCATCCAGAATCCAAAGTGGTCTTTTTTGAGTTGAATCATATATAACTTCGACTTCAAAATAATTTGGTATAGGAATAATCTCGCCACTAGATGATCTTACTGTCTTTTGAGTTAATGATATTTCAACATTTGGAGGGAGTATATTCTGTTTTGCCGTGCCAAGTAGAACAGGATTTGCCATCAAATTATCTTTCTTCACATCGCCATATATTTCTTTTATTGTTTGGATTTTATCCTTTTCTTCTGGTCTTTGCCATTCATCAATCGGAGGTTTAATAACATCATCTGCAATCCGGTGATGCGGTTTATCTTTTGCAAAGCTCGGCACTTCCGCAATTTCCATAAGTAATGAAGCTTGTAAAAAACCCGTATACATAGGATATGTATTACCGTTTATATTAGCTTTTGCTTCGAGTACATCAAATTTCATTTTTGCCATATTATTTTTTTACTATGTTTATAATTGTGCCTAACTTTTTGATAACCGCCATAAATCGTTAATAGCATTAACTACGAAGTTAATTAAAAAGTAAGCCATGACCAAAACGCTACCTCATCGGGTGGCGTTTTTTTTACCTAATCATTTGATGACCGATTACAACTTTCAATTCTTTAATGGATTGAGTGAGTTTGGCATATTCTTTTTCCTTTTGTTGAAGCAGCTGCAGGGCTTGGACATTTTTACGGAACTTATCCGGAAAATGGATAGCGTAATTTTGCCCCTGGTGGATGAGGTTTGAAAGTTCTTTTTTGCGAATAAAGGGAATAACCGAACCGCACAAAACTTGGTGAAACCTGCGACCTTGCCAAAGGGCAAAGAGGATCCAATAAAAGTTTTCTTTTTCCTGCTCCGACTGGCAGATACAAATGAAGCAATTTGGACAGGGTTCGGAAAGTGGTTTTCCGCTGTTGAGACCTTTGCATAGTATGAAGAAATGGGGTTGGGTAATTTGGTGTTCTGAGCGAAACGATTTTAGTTGAAAAGTGAACATAATTTAGGATTAAAAATTATGCTCTGGGGGGTTAGCGCTTCGCGCACACTAATAATTCCAAAAGAAAAAAAAGGAAAAAAAAGAAAGTGCCCGACAAGGGCTACGGAATGAGGAAATGCAAGGTTTTTGGTAAAAAAATACTACCCGACTTTAAAGAAAGAATATTAAGAAAAACCAAGATATGATTTCATCTTAAAGAATAGCACGAAATGAGAGAAATGAAAGGGTGGAGATTATTTTATCAAAACCCGTTAGGGCTTGACCTTGAATGAACGAATGGAGCGCCCTAAATTTGCATTTATTTTTTATTCTTCTTTCTAGAAGTGATGATTGTACACTGTTTTAATGTTTTCCCGTTTTTTAGCTGTTTAAATATTCATTTCCTAATTCTTCAAGTTTTTCACGATACTTTTCTTTAAAGGCTCTGATTGCTGACTGCATTCTTCGACTTTCAAAATTTTGTTCGTGTGTTGCGTCTTTGTTGGCGTGGCAAAGCACACAAACGCATTCAAGGTTATTTCTTCGATTATTGAGTTTATTACCGTTTTTATGATGAACATGAATAAAACGTCTGTCACTTGGATTTTCAACTTTAATTCCACAACTTTCACAAGTATATTCTTTCTCTTTTCGGAACTCTCTGCTTAATTGTTGCCAATCAAGAGTGTAACCGAAAATGTCAACTTCAACCTCTTCATTAAAGTTTTCTTGTTCCTGTTGGTCTAAAAAGCTAAAAAAACCTTCTGTATCGGAATAATCGATAATTGATGATTGATTACGACAATAACCACATAAATCAAGATTTGTATTTTCGTGAACTTGTCCATTTGCTCTATCTTCGATTGTGACGGTATTTGAATTGTGCCAAAAATACCTTCCGTCAAATTGCCCTCTACTCCTCTGGCCAAGAACTGTTTGGCAATTGGTGATATGAAATTTAGGAAAGTCAAACCTCTCAACATCAGGATATTTTAAATACATATAACCTCTGTATTCTTGTCCGTCAATTGTCAAATAAATTCCGTCATCTCTAAAATCAATATTTCCTGCTTGTTCTTCTTGCGTTAAATCTCGCCTTATAACACGGAAACCACTCTCCGTTGGTTCTGGATAGCCAAGTTTGGAAAGTCGATTTGCAAGATTTGAAAAAGTATATAGCATTATTGGTTTAATTGTTTTATTACTTGTTCTACTATAATTTCACTTGTTGTAACAATTCTAAATTCAACTCGCCTTGATTTCTCTTTGTCAATTGGATTTTTAGAAATATAGGTTAGTTCTTTGTTGCTATCGAGTGTTCTTCCATAAGAAAGCCCGTTAGCAGTGAGCCAATATTGCAAAAGTTTTTCTGTCTTGGAAGGAAGGCTTTTATATGACGGCAAATTTCTTAGATATTGTAATACATTTCTTGAACGATCTTGCGACAGTTGAACATTGTCAATGTATGGGTCATTTGTTTTATTAATTGGAACAGCGTCTGTGTGACCTTCAATTCGTATTTCTGCGATTTTATCTTTGTATTTATCTTGTGTAATTACCCTCAAATATTTTGGAAAAAACTGCGAAAGTATTTCCTGAAAAACAGGAGATATATCCGATTTTCCAGACTGAAAAAGCACATTCGGATTTGTAAATTTGATGGAAAGGTCTTTATCAAGTTCTAAATTCCATTTTTGAAAATCATTTTTAAAAGTTTCACGTAACTCGTTATATAAGTTTTCTTTTGTTTGTTTATACTCTTCAAAAATTTTATCTTGTTGTTTCTTTTGAAATTGGACAAGTCCCATATATGATAAGGAAATGAACAAGAAGATAACCATTAACACGGTCATCAAATCTGCATAAGGTATCCAATAACTTTCTTTCTTGCTCATTATCTTCGGTTAGCTGGAACAAATCTTTGAATACATTGATCGAGATTTTGAAGAGTATCGTTTAGTCTTTCGTAAAATTCAGCATTGATATTATCCAAATCTTCGCCTAATCGTTGGCTTGTTTCTTTTACAATAGAAACTGCTTTGCTCATTTCATTGCGGTATTTATCCCAAACATCGCCATTAAAATCTCTAAACTCTTCTAATTTTGCAATTAGAATTTGAGCTGCTTCTTTGAAATTCTTTTCTGTTCTTACCCAATCATTAAGTTTAGATGTGGTTTCATCAAAGCTCTCTGTTGTCTTTTCAAGTGTTTCAATTGTTGAGGTTAGTTTGTTAGTGATATCTTGAAATTTGCCGTCCTCTATCATAACCTTATTTAATTGTTGAACTATTTGGTTTAGTTTGCTGTCATCCTCAGTAAGTGATTTTGTATTATCTGCAACTTGTTTGAGCGTTGTCGCTGAAATTGTAAATAGTTCTGTGGTTTTTTGAAATTGTTCAGTAAGGATTTGAACTTGTTCTTTATTTTGATATTGCCAGTCGTTCAAATTTTTAACACTATTGTTTAATTCTGCAAAATTTTCTTTTACCAAACGATTAATGAGTTCGCTCATTTGCGTGTTAAATTGTTCGGTTGTTCTTCTCATCACTTCAACAAGTGCATCTGTGTTATTTTGTTTTAGTAATTCTGAAAATTCGTCAAATTTCTTTGCCGTGAGTTTATTATTCTCACTCATAGCTTGTATTATTTGGTCTGTGTTACTATTTGCTTTTTCAGAAGTTGTTTTTTGTTCTTCACGCAATTTTTTTAGGTTATCTATAACATCTGAATTGCTTTTAATTGTCGTTGTATTTATTAATGTAAGACCTTCAGATGTTATTTTCTGATTATCAGTTGTAGTTTTGTGTAAATTGATTACTTCATTTTCAAGCGTTGATAATTTGGATGAAATTTTTGTTTCTAAATCGGAGCCAAAAGATTGAATAAGTTTTTCAATTTGTATTTCGTTGTCTTTCTTCATTTCTTGAACAGCGAAGGTCAGTTCACTTATTGCAGAAAGTTCATCTGTTTGTTTTCTTGGTCTGTTTGGGTTGTCGTCAATTTGTTTTTGTATAACAGCGTTCCATTTTTGGAAAATTATCAATCCGATTATTCCTGCCATTGTCGCCACAAAAGCAAGGCGAAGTCCTTTAAGAAGCTCGGGTATTGAGCCTTGTATGTCCGTTGTGTTGAAATTCCAAATACCTATTGTAATGCCCAATGCTGTGCAAAAAATACCAAGAGTTGGAAAGACTGGTGGAATACTTTCAAAAATATAGGAGTTATTCCAGAAACTTGTTTTGTCTTCAACGTCTGTTGTTTGATGATTTTTGTATCTGCGAATGAAAACAATACTAAATAGAGTCCATATTCCAAATAGAATAAAAGGTAAAAGTATTTCTGTCATATTATTTTAGTGTTATTCCGACTTTGCCGTCCGTTCATTTTTATTTTGTTGTTGATAATAGCATTGTGCTTTGAATTTGATGTCAACTCTTTATGAACCGTCATTAAAGCAGATAGACAACAAAAACAAATATACGTCAAAAACTAATTTCTTAAAAATGAGCAACCTGAACTACCCACCAAACCGCTCCCTATGGAGACGGAGACACCACTGCCAAAGATTGAAAAACATAACCTGACGGTTGGAGCCCTCAGGCAACGAAAGAGACTGAGAATGGATATAACGTGCATGACGATAAAACTCCTCTTTGGGCATTGAGGAAAGAATGGATTTGATGACTGCTGGATTGATGTGATACATGACCTTTTGAGAAAAAGGGGGAATGTATTCACAGCACCAGTAGGAAGTCATTCTTCAAAAAAGAAAACATAAATCTTATTATTTATTAATTAACTTCTTATGCTCAGGTTTCATAATTTCTGATTTAATTGAATAGACTTTGTCAAAAAGTTCTATTTTTTCCTTTAATCCTAAATGAACTTCATCGGGATTATCGCACCACCATTTATAAAAATCTAATGGTTTCAGTGAATAAGGAACAGACGCTTGAACAGGTTTATCGTAACCTTTAAAATAAATTTTGAATTTTAAACCCATTACCTTTTTTACATATCCAGGATGAAATGCATTTAGTTTTGAGATTAGTAAATCAAAAGCTTCATTATTTAACTTCAAAGGGATTTCACGTCTGATTTTATCAAATCCAACAGGTTCAGTTTTTATCCATTCCGAAACTTTTAATGTCATTTTACTAAAAGTGAGTAAATCATTTAAAGAATAAATACTGTCTGGATTTGGATGAAAAATATTAACGTTTGCATTTGTTTCTTTTTTAATCGCTGATTTAACGGGGGATGATCTGTTTGTTTTTATTATTTCGATTATATCAGTATCATTGGCTTCACCACCCTTATGCTTATCCAATAAAATATCTACGTCCGATCCGAGAAAGAAATCCTCTACAAAATTCCAACGATCCTCATTTGAAAAACTTCTTAAGAAAAAGTGATCAAAAATTTGATTACTTAAGTGATGCCTTTCTAATGTTTTGGATAAAAGGGTATTTGAATAATTAAAATTATTTGAATCTTTTTCGATACGAATAGGGTCATTGATACGAATAAAAACCATGGGATTTTCACCGCCTTTAATTTCAAAAGTTCCTAATTCCAGAATTTCTAAAAAATACCCTAAACGAACATAATTAATTGAATTTGATTCTTTGTTTGTTACGTATCGATCAACAATCATATCTTCTGTATTACCGAAAAGACTATTTAACCTATTTGTTAGTGATGTAAAACTTGCCAAATATTGGTTACTGAAAACTCGATACTTGTATCCGTCAATTTCCCTTCGTTGCTGTAAAAATGAGTTTGGCTCAATAACACCAGGCTGAAGAAGTCTACCGGAATATGAAGACAAAATAAATTTGCTTATTTTTTCAGACTTCACATTGTCATTTAAGTATTTGTTTAATTCCAATTGTAATTCAATTTGATTAAAAAAAGTACCGCCAAAACTTACAAAAATCGACTTTAAATTATCAAACATTAACTGAATAGATCTATATACTTCCTCAAATGAATCTAAGCGTTCAAATGAAATCTTTAGTTGGGGAATAACTTCAATATTATCATTTTTAAATAAGTAGCCAGTATAAAAATCCCTTTTCATTGATGGAAAACTTTTATCATTGAAATTCATGTACCATAGCTTATCAAGATCAATTTCAATTATATGATTACCATTATCAAGAGAATTGAGATGTCTGAATGTACTTGGATATTTTGTTTGATAATGACGAAAATTTTCATCTGTGATTCTTGCAAAAACCCGTACAAATAATTTCTTCGGTCTTGCAATTATTACATTAAATCGAGTTTTAGCAAGATAATCTTTTTCAATCATCATTAATGCTGTTAAAACCTTTTGGTCTAAATCAAGTGCATTTTCGAATATATGACCAAAGTCATCTACGGATATAAGTAAATTTCTACTCTTATTGTTTTTTAGGTATGATTTAAATATTTTCTTAAGAACCTCTTTAATTTGAAACTGTTTTAAAGCTGACATTCCATGCAAAGCTTTCGTGAATCTTTGGTCTTGAGAAGAATAATTTAAAGCCGCAAAACCCTTAATCTCAGGGTTACGTGCTACTCTGCCGATTTCTTGTATATAATCTGGAAGTAATCCAGATGGAGCATGATGGTATACTAATTCAATATCTGAAATATCTACACCCATACCAAATGCTTTTGTTGAAACCATAATTTTCTTTTGCCCGCTTTTAAATAATCGAAAAGAAAATTCCTTCTGCTCTGCTGGCAGAGAGCCATAATATCCGGTTGCAATATCTAATTTTTCAGAATTAAGTTTTTCAATAATTTGACGAATATGTTTAGAATAAGGAGTATAAACCAAAGTCTTTACCTTTACTTCATTTATTCGTTTAATGAAGTCTACAGTTTGATTCAATTTATTGGTTTCATAATTTGAAGAGAAACGATCATGATTATTTACAATAAAAGTAATATCACTTCTTTTTACTTGCCCAATGAATATGTGAGGATTTTGCATCACCAAACTATCTATGCTATCGAAAACCATATCATTTGAACCACCATAAATGGCTGTAGCTGTAACTGCAACCATTGGGAAATTAAGATTATTATATTTTCTAATTTTTCTAATATGATTCCCTAAGAACCAATAATCTACTCGAAAATCTCTACCCCATGTCGTAATTAAATGTGCCTCATCAATTACTAAAAGCCCTAATTTACGTTCTCCGATAAAGTGTTTGATATCATATGACATAAGTAACTCTGGAGATAGATAAATGATGTCTATTTCACCATTTTTACAGTTTTCAATTACACGTTCTCTATCAATTAAACTTAATTCACTATTGATATATGCAACTTTTTCGAATTTCCGATCATTAATGATTGAATTTACTTGATCTTTCATTAAAGCAATAAGTGGCGAGACAACTATTGATACATCATTATTATCAGACACATAAAAAGCAGGTAATTGAAAGAGAAGAGATTTACCAGCACCAGTTGGGGCTGTTAGAAATAAATCTCTTGTTTTGTTTCCGTTTTTTGAGTTTTCGTATTCTGCAATTATAGTTTCAACAATAAGACCTTGTGAAATCTCGGAAATTTGATTTCCAACGTCAGGATTATGATATACTTTAAGAGATCTAAATTCGGTTTCCTTGCCCCAATATTTTTTTAATAAACTCGAAGTTGAAGATTTTACTAGGTATTCTTCCTTTTTTATTTTGTCATTATATAGAAAAAGAGATCCGCCAAATTGATTTAGCAAGTAATTAATCTTATATATGTTATTTATAATAGACTTGTTTATTGGCTGCTTAGCATAAATTTTTACGATAGCACTTTTTTGTAAATCGTTATTTATTATACAATTATTCAAGAATAAATCCAATGCCGTTGGATCAGAACTAATATTTAAATACTCTAAAGAAGAATCATCTGAATTTGTTAATTCTAACTCTGTTTCAAAAATATTTATAGTGGTATAACTATCTTCCAGGGTTTTTAACGCATAGAAAAATGAATTACCAATTTGGATTTGTTCAGATTGATAAATAGGTAAATTACCTGGTCTAAATTCTATGTTTTCATCTAAAATACTCTCAATAAATTCGTTTTCATCCAAAGGAAAAATATGTCTTAAATTATCTTGAATTATAATTACTCGATCTTTAAAAAAAGAACTATCAATATAGTTGATTAAGTATGAGAATTGAGCATATGAAAGTAGGTGATAGTTTTTATCTGAATTCAGGGAGGTAAATGTTTTTGTGAACCAGACTTTATTAAAAATATCTTCATTTCCATTTCTTCGAAATGTTTCAATATCAACAATATTGTTATCGAATTGAGAAATATCGAGTAAATCCGTTTGACCTTGAAAAACGAAAATTGAGTTAGGATTTGATGAACTCACAGTCGATATAATTTCACTTGTCTTTTTTGAGTATAAATCTGAAAATTTCAATGTATTTAATTTTAAAACGTAAAAAGTATGAAATACTAAATTAATAAATATGATTTTATTCTGTTTCAATTTGTTAAAAGGGAAAACTGCCTAGAGCCAGCGTTGGAAAAAACGAAATGAAGCCATGAGGGTTGCGAAATGGCGTAATGAAGTGTGGGAGCATAGAGAGAAACCGTAGGTACGGAGGTTAACGAAATGCGCGAGCCGACCGCGAGTTAGCGCCGAAGGGGGATATGAAGAACGACCGGAGGAAGTGGGAATGACCTCTGCAAGTTGCACAAGGGACTGGCGCAGGTTTTTGATTAGGGTTGGAAAAAACAAACTGTTTGGCATGAGGGACGAGCTGACAAAGTGTTTGTGTGGGGTGCGTGAAAGGTACTGACTGAATGATACGGAGGGGATCCAGCGATAGCGGACACACCGTAGGAGAAATGAAGGAAGTTGCTTTTAGCACATGGATCAAAAACTGTGACAGTACCGCAGCTGAGGCGCTTTAGCAGGCGAGCATAAACACAAGCAGCGGCAGACCCCTTGTTATTTACTGCGTAGCAACCTTGTTGGGATTTCAAGGGGGATGGAGTAGCTGCGACTGAGGACGCCCGAAGAACAGGCGAAGAAAACAAGCGAACAGCCACAAAGAGAATTCTGAACGACTGGCTAAGGAACGCTAAAAACAAGGGCGTGAGAGGCAATAACTGCATTTATGCATACGCTTGACGAACCGCTTGTTATACCCTTGTTTTAATGTTTTCTGAAACTGTGATGAGAAGGACGAAGACGACTTTACCTTTTCTTTTAACCTGTAAGAGATTAAATATTTAGTTGTAAATTAGGAGAAAATAAATTTTATGAAAACTAGAATTAATCCTGTAACTGGAAGAGAGGAATATTGGAATGAACCTCCTGGACTACCTGGACTTTGGATTCCTCGAGGTTTTTGTGACAGATGTCATCCTTTTAATCAATGTTTGGGGCTAATGAATATTAGTGATGAAGAATGGAATGATTTAGAAAAAAAGGTTGACGAATTAGTTAATGATCGAGCTAAATTGGAGAGCGTTATAGTTGAGAAGCAACTAAAAAAATGTAATGCTTAAGCAAATTAATAGCTATAAACTATTTCGATCTTGAAATTTCAACTTTTTTCGATTATAAACTTTTGAAGATTTTACTGCACGAGTTCTGAATCTGCCGTCAAAAATTCCTTGACGCACTTGTTCTGCTCTAACAGCACCCAAACGAATTTTGTGCATTATTCGATTATCCGTTAAGTCGTTTTTTTTCTTTTTCATAAAGCATTTTTGTTAAAACAAACATTGTTTCAATTATTAGGTATTTCCATAAAGGCATAGGAACTAAAAACACATCAATAACGATCCAAGTCGTTAGAGTACCTATTACAGCATAAATTGAAAGTAAAAGTTTATTTTTCATATGTAACTAATTTGTCTTTTAAAGGTCATATTGAATACGCCATGATATTTTCATCGGTGGTTAACTTCGTTGCTTGCTTCGCAGGTGCACGAATTATTTGCATTGCTATTTCATATTAGTTGTTTTCTATAAATGGTTTGGGGTCAGAAATACATTTCCCTGGAATACGAATAGTGAAAATCTTTTCATCCTTAAATGAAAATGCAAATCGATATACTGATTCTTCGATGAGAGGATCAGGTTTTTCGCCAAAAGTTTTTTTCACCGAGGATATGTTATCGGTAAATGGATCATAACATGAACATCGTAGTTCCATAACGAACTCACCGGGATAATTATCTAAACTAATTCCAGTGTTTATTTCCATGTGGAATTTTTCGCTGATACCATTTTTGCCAAAGAAGATATTGTGGAAATAGCCACATGCTTTATCACAATTCATCTTCCCAAAGAAAATACCGTTGGGATGTAAAATTTCTCTAAGGCTTGAACAATCATTTGCTGAAAAAAGATACTGAAACTTTGTTAGTAATCGTGTGTTCAACAACTGTTCAAGTTCGGAAACGCGTAATATCATAATCTCTTTCATTTTTGTTTAACTTTTGGATTTATTAAAATGGTAGACCCGTATCATCCTCATCATTCATATCCAATGGTGCAGGTGGTGAGGGTGGTTTAGTAGTTCCTGTATTACTGTTCATTGAATTTGCAGAGTCAATTCGCCATGCTTTGATATCCGTATACCAACGACCTGAGTATTCTCTGCTTTCTATATCAATATCATAATTATAGTTCTGACCTAATTGAAGGTTAGCATCAGAAATCTTATCTCCCCAAAGTGAAATACATATCTTTTTTGGATATTGACCATCTGTTTCAACGATAATGTCTTGTTTTCGCCACTCACCATTTTTACCTTGTCCAGTTTGAATAGCTAGAACTTCAATTAGTTTTGCTGTTAGTTGCATTTGTTTTTATTTTAAAGTGTATTAATAGAAAATATTATGCTACAAGTGGTTTTACGCTTTTTTTACCATAGCACTTAAAGCATATACCATTTGAAATATGATTGTACCTAGGAATATAACCTTGTCCGTTACATCTGTCGCATTGGTTAAAATGCACTTTGACTTCAGATATGTCATTAACTAATGGAGTGTTACATTCGTCCCTTAAAACAAGATTTAATTGTTCCTTCTCCAGATTGGGTATGTCACACAATTCGCCAACTTCTTTGAGCAAATCTTCTGATACATCCAAAATTTCAGCATACCGTTTGAACCATTTTTCAGGAAATAGATAACTATTCACATATATGTAGTTCCCGCTATTTTTATCAAAGAAATTTAAAATCTCATTTCTAACTTTTAATGACATTTCACTGTACTTTCCTATTAAAAATAAATCCCAATCAGACGCGAAGCCTGACATATCGAAGATAAAAATCTCATTGCCATTATTATCTTCCATCCATTCGATAAGTAATTTGTGATTAATTAATCGTTCTTCCTTAAATGGTTCATACTTTAAATCCATTTTGGGGTCGTACACAAGAACAAGTTTTCTATCCTCGGGCTTGAATTTATTACTGATGGAAAAATATACTTCCTCAGGAACGACATTTCCACGCTCAAAACCCAGTAATGGATACATAAAAATTTTAGACTTTTGAAAGTACTTTTTATAGATGTCATTAATAATCATAGCCGTAGAATTAGGTTTTATTTTTTCAACGCTACAAAGTTTGGTGTTATATATGCAGTGTATTTGCACAGGAAAAAAATAGGTTAAAATTTATCATTTTACCTAACTTTAATAACTCTTATTGATAAGCTTTTTATGCAGGAAAACTATATCGTAATGCTCCCTTCACCCGAAATCGGGTTTTATATTCAATTGGAAAGCGATGAGCCAATTTATCAACTAACTTGCTTTGATCGGTTTGCGACGGTTGATATAGAATTTACCGCTGTTGATTCTAGAGACAAAGAGTTTATTAATATAAAAGAAATTAAGTATCCATTTGACTCATTCAAAGAATTGTTCAATCGACTTGAAAACAAAGTTTCCCCTATGACGATCAGTGAGTTTCACTTATCTTTTGAAAACAAGCATAATCTAAGTTTTATCACAGGTGAATTATCCGCAAAGTTTGAAACCAAAGAATTTTTAAATGAATTTGCTGTGGAACTGTTAGAAAAATGTGGATTTGACGGAAAAGCGATGTTTCAAAAGTTGAAACAACGAACCAATTGTTACCTTGAAATTTCAATTGAGGATCAAGATTACTTTGAACCAGTTGCTTTGGCTAAATAAGTGTACGAGATTTTAACTAGACTAATTGTATAGATCTAAATTCGATTGAATACGATTTAGGATTCTTTCCTGCAGACTATCTGGTGCAAGTACTTTTACTCCTTCTCCAAAAGACAGAATTAATTGTTCTAATTCAAAGTTTGGGATTACTTTAATTTTGACTAATAATCCATTTTCATGTTCATAATCCTTTTGTGTTTCATGAATTGGTTTAGTTAAGATATATGGAGCTTGTTTTTCAGAAAATAATAGTTGAACTTCTGTTTCCTCAATTTGATAGGGTTTGGATACCCCAATAATTTCAGAAAAATAATAATCCCAATCGGTGTCGTCTTCAATATATTCTTCGTGAATTTCAATCAAAGATTCAATTCTATCTAAGGCCAGATTCCAAGTAGAAACCTCTAAATTCTGATTTAGTCCAAAAACAAACCAACGATTATTGTATTGTTTTAAATGATAAGGATGAAAATTAAGTTCATGAGCATCTTTCCCAAATGGAGTGTAATTAATCTGTAAAACACGTTTATTTACAATAGCATTAAAGATGGGAGTAATAAACTCATGGCCAGTGTAGTCGATATTGCCTTCGAATGAAATGACTTTTTTATCATTGCTTTTTAAATGAAAGGTATCTTTTAGAATAACAGACATCTCTGATAGCCATTCAAATCCAGGATTTCCTTGGAAACGGTTCATTAATGTCAAAACGCTCTTTAATTGTTCCGCTTCTGTTGAATTTAAAGGGCTGTTATTAATGGAAAATGACGGATCACTGTAAAAATAGGCATGTTTTTTACCTGAGACTTCTTTACTATCAATTGGTGCAGAATAACCCAATTCACTTCTCATAAAGCGAATGTCTTCTCTTAATTGCCTAATTTGAATACCCGAATTTTTAGAATTATCTTCAAACAAAGTTTGATTTACCTCTTCCAATAAATCTTCAATTAAATAGCTTCTACCGGTGTTTTTTAAACAGCGATCTAAGGTTTGATAACGTAGTAATGCATTTTTAGTGATGGACATCCTAATACTAGTATTTCAATTGGTTTAAAAATTCTTTCAGCTTAATAGTGGTAAGACCAAGACCTTTTGCTTTTATCTGCAAACCATTGTCAGAGGTTAAAATAATCGGATTTTCTTCTCTAAATTTTAAAGCGACAGATAAGATTAAATTATCCGGTGATTTTTTATTGAAATCATTCGGAAGCAAAGAAGAATCGGCTATCTCCATCTTGATTCCACGCTTGTCGATGTTATCATTAATTAATCTAAGTGCTTTTTGAACATTTTTTTTCTGCTCTTCGGTTAACGAAACTTTCAAATAATCTAATTCGTCAATTACCTTGGCTGACAAAACAATGTTGTATTTCTTGTCAATTTTTGAAATAATATCTGGGCAATCCACAAACACATTAGTGTCAATGATGTAGATGTTGTCTTTACCTTTTATGATTTCTTTTTTGGGTTTTTCAAATTTGGAAAGATCGATTGTTCCGAGAACTTTTAATCCGCCTGATTTATCTTGCGTTTCCGTTTCGATTTTCGGTTGAGTAGTTTCTGCTTTGTCCTCTCTAAAATGTAAATCGTTTAACGATAACATATATTGTTTTACATTTTGGTCTATTAGCGAATAAAACGAAGATATTGTTTCGTCTGAAACAATAAGTGTGCATAGTTTTGCTCTTGATGTTGCAACATTAAAACGGTTTGCTTGTAAAGCAAATGGAACACCTTCTGCAGGAATAAAGAAAATGCAGAAGTCTGTTGTAAGTCCCTGTATTCTGTCTATAGTTTCAATCAAAACATTTTCAGTATTACCACATTTTGCATAAATTTCTTTTTGAAGAAAACGAATTGAATCTTTATGGAAAGCTAAAACCGTGATTGCTGCTTTACTGTCAAACTGTTTTATTTGGTCTATTAGATTTACAATAAAGTCAGAACATTCTAATGATGGTAATCTGCCATCAGGAAGTTTAAATCTTACTACACTTGAACCACCGTAACAATTTAAATACTTTTTAACTAATGGGAAATTTGAAAAATTTAGGGGAAGTTTTATGTCAGATTTGCTTTTCAATACATCACCATAAAACATATTGGTTCCTTTAATAGCATTTTTTGTCAAACGATATGAATCCGTTAAAATGTATTGTTTGGCATTTGGCAGATAGAAACTAATTGCTTTGAGACCGCAAATCATCCAATGATAATTGTTTATGTCTTCTGTTGCATATTCTTTGTGAAAAATTGGTTCAAGCTGTTTGATGTCACCAATGATGATGCACTTCTTACCAAGCTTTTTTGCCAATGCAATAGTCGATAAAAACGCTTGGCTTGCTTCTTCAATAATGATGTAATCAAAATGTTCGTCCACAACGGCCTTTGTTGCAATTTGGCTCATTATGTAATAAGTAGTTAAAAGCAATGGCGGTTTTTGTTTGCTCAAACTTTTAAAAGATTGAAGTCCTTTTGTTTTTTTGTTTTTGCTTTCGTCTGCTGATAGTGCTGACTTAAAAACTTTCCCTTGCTCCAAAGCTGTTTTCAAATATTCTTTTTCAGCTAACTCAATAAGTGCCCTGTTGGTTAATGCTGTTACAAGGATTCTAAAATCGGATTTTAGCAATGCACCGCACAATAAAGCCATTAGATAAGTTTTACCTGTTCCGGGTGGTCCTTGAATAATTATTGCATCGGTTTCTAAAAAATCTGTTTGAAGTTTAGAAACAAAACTATCATCAACAATTAACGGCTCTGGCTTCCAAATTGGGTTTTGAATATCTAATTCTAACAGTCTATTAGTATTAGGCTTGACTTGTTTAAGAAAATCTACAAGATTCATTAAATACTGTAATGGCGGGTCAGTTGGTGCTAAAAACACTAATGCGTTTCTTTCATATTTAGAAACATCTTCAACCTTTACACCCGACAAACCAACAATAGTATGGTCGTTTTCATATGTAAAGAAAACAGTTCGACATTCAAATTGAGTTGTAATATTTGTCCTTAAATTCTCGTAAGTAAGACCACCCCAATTTTTGACATTATCATTTTGAATTGAAGAAACAAAGCATTGTAAATTTTCATTCTTTCTTGGCGGCTCACAAATTTTGTGTTCAAACTTTACAATTAAATTTCCCCTTGCTTCATCGTAACCTTGGTATCTGCACAAATAGAGCTTTTTCTCAACAAACATTTTAGCCGCTTGTTTTGTAAGCAGCTTTTCAAACTCATTTGTTTGATAAATAAGTTCGTCTTGAATAAGGTTTATATGTTTGTTGTTATTGATAATCATCTTCTATGTTTAATAGTTTCAACAATGCTCGTGATTTCTCTCCAGAATTATTTTTGTCAATAATTAAAAGGTGCTTGTTTCGCTCTCTGTTTGCTTCGCAAAAAGTAAATAATTCTTCCATTGTTTTATCGTGTTGGTAAGCAAGAATGTGGTTTGCGTTCAGTTGAAGTATTGCTTCGGCTGTATCGTAAATTTTAATTCCTGACTTTGGACTAAAATCTAAAGCCATTTTGTAGCCTTCATTTCTCATTTTCAAAATCTCAATAGGGTGAACGTATGCAAATGCACCTCTTGCACTATGAACAAAGTATTTTTCTATACCAATTTTTACTGCATTGAAGCCTTCATCAGAATCTTCAAATTTTACATTCCTTTCTTTTGTTAGTTTTATTTTGGCAATCAAATTGAATAATTTTTGTTTCTCTTTTGGTTGAGCAACTGACAATTCCAATATGTTTTTTAATTCGGGAACGTAGTCGTTCCATTCAGTTACTTCAAGGTCAGAAATAAATTCGTTTACTTCGTCTAAGAATGATGAATTTGTGTTTTCATCTTTTGGCTGACCTTGCTGTTTATACTTTTCTAATTCTGCCTTTATCTCTGATAATTCAATGTCTTTCGAGTCTTCGGAAGTGAAACTGTTGTTACTGTCTAATGCGACTTTTTGTAGCGTTGTGGTTTTATCTTCATTTTCGTTTATGTATATATTCATTCCATAAACAGCATAATCGCCTTTAGAATAACGATAGAATATGTAATCTTGAATTTCTTCAAGTTTTACAATTCTTGGTAAAGCACCTTTGTAAAGATGAATTGAAAAATCTCCGATAGATTTCCATTGTGTTGATTTTGCTCCTAAAATCTCAATATCAAATTCTTCTTGAATAATCAATTCTTGTCCTTTGGTTCTACTAGAATTTACAACTCTGACCATTTCCTTAAAAACAGCCAAGTCATTTTCAGTGCTTAATTTAATTTCTCTTTCTTTTAGTAATTCAAACGTATTTAGAAGCATTTTTCCGTCTGAAAGTTTTTCGTCTGGTGCAATTGTATTTAAAACAAAATCGCTTTTTGTAATGAAGAATTTACGTAAAGAAACCAATGTTGAATTTTCTGTATAAATACCAATACTTTCAAGACTTGAAATATTTATCTCGCCTTGTTCAACCCAATCTTGTAAATATTTAGGTAGTTTTTCTGATTCCAATGCATAATCGGAAGGATAAACAGCACATTTAATATCAAAGCCTAACTTTGATAAATCAACACTTTGATTCTCTTTGTGGTAGAAAATTAGAAAGAAAAATTGTTCTGCATTTTGTAACACTGGCGTTTGCTCTGAAAACTTATTAAAAATTTCAGCGATGTCAGTTTCATCATTAACGCCAAATAAGGTATTTAATTTTTCGCTTGGTATTCCGAGCTTTACAAATTGAGTTATTAAATCGCTTATGAGGTTGCTGTTTTTATAGGTTGAAGGTAAAATTTTAGAAAGTCTAAATTCTTTTGTTGCAATTTTTATTTTGTCTGCGATTGGTGGAATTTCCGAATATATGAAACTTTTTTCTGATGTCTCAATCACAAATTTGTTTCTAAATATTTGATATTCATTTTCCTTTAATACATTACTAACTGCATCTAAAACTTTGTATTCATAATCTTCATTTGAATAAGTCTTAATTGACGAAAATCTAAATTCGGAAAGTTTTTTTAGAAATTTCCGCTTAGGCTCATCATAATGAATAATATCGATAAGTTGCTCCTTAAAATTATCAACTTCTATTTTTTGTAGTAATAGTTCATACAGTTCTTCGCCTTTTAAAATACCTACCTCATCTTTACATTGTTCATAGAATTCAAAAGGTAAAGCAACAAGAGTATTTTCAAGATTATCCTTTACGAATTGTCTTGTTTCTTTGTTTGATGGACGAATTTGAAAAGTTTCGATTGTTTTTTTATCAATCACAAATTCATTATCCGTTTTCTTAATGATAAATTCTTTGAAGAATGACTTTTGATTGTCTTGATAAAGTTGTATTAGCGATTTAATTTCGTCAGCCTCTGTTAAATCCGAAAGAATTATGTCTTGTTTTGGTAGAAATATTTCTTTAAAAATCGCTTCTTGCTCTGAAACTAAATAAGGTTTCAATTCAGTGAAATATTCCTCACTTTTTATTTTGAAAGTGTTTAACCAACTCAAAGTATTCAGTTTGTAATCTATAAGTCTGTTTAAAGGTTTTATTACAGAATTGCTGTCGCAAAATAAATGCAAGTCTTTCAATGTGCCTTCGTTAACATTGTCAAATTTTGTGGTTTCATTTGTGAAGTTGATAAATAGATTTTGCTTTTCTTGTGCTGACAAATTATTGGTTTTACATTTTTCAGCGATTGCATTATAGACGTCATTTTCTTTTGGTAGTTTTTCAAATAGCGAAGAATATATGACTTTGTAGGTAGAGATATTCTTAAAGGAAACCGCAAAACCTAAATTTTGTAATTCATTTGAAATACCATTTGTTTTATCGGTGATGAAAATGACTGATTGATTTGAAATCTGTTTTTGAACAATGCGCGTTTTAGTCGTAAGCTCATAAGCTTTTTTAAATTGATTGTAAGTTCTATCTTGGTATGTTTCTCTAATATTTTCGGTAGTCCAAAGATCGTTTATCGAATAAAACTTATTATCCGAAAACTTGAACAGCTTTATTTCAAAAAGTTTCTCTTTTGTTTCCTTACGTATATAACTATCTTCCAGTTCCTTCAAGAATGCTTCGTAAGTTTCTTCATCGCAACAGGCAATCCAATTATTGATGCTTTCAAGAGTTGTATTTTCAACAATATCTCTTATGTCCCATTCCTTAATTCCTAATTTTTCTGATTTGGTTGCTTCATCAATCATTAATCTGTCGGGTTCGATATCCCATTCAAACCATTCAATATGAATTAATCCAAGATAAGCCAAATCAATATTTAATTCCGGATTGAGTTTATTTATTTTTACATTTTCAGCATTATCTGAATAACTATTACCTTTAGTTGGGATTGACTTTTGTATATACTCCAACAAGGGATCGTAAAAAAATTCACTTTGCCAACCATTACCAGAAAAATTACTGGAAGATTCTTCTGACATTAAAATACTCGTGAAAAGATTTTTAAAAGTGCTTCTGTTTTCAGTTTTACAACTTTCCATTTTCTCTATCACTTGTTTTGATAATAGCCGAAGTAAATTTTTATTGATTGGAGTTTCCGTAAGATTTTGCCTATTACTTGACAATTCAAACAAATTGCTGTGTATTACAAATGATAAATTATTAACCTCTTTAACGGCTGGAAAATATTTATATATATTAGGGTGTTTTTTAATTTCATTCGCAGAATTAGCATTATTCGCAAAGCATATCTTGAATTTTGCATCAGATTCTTTGTCTCTTATTTCTGTTAGACCAATTTTATTAAAATCGGATGTGTTATTTTCAACTGTGAATTCTAAAGTATTTGTTGCTTCTTTGTCTTTATCAATAACTTTTTCATTTATTACCAATGTGTCAAGTGATTTTAAGAAATGCATTGAAGTAGATAATCCGTTCAAATACTCCAATTTCTGTTTTTCAAGGTATTCAAATTTTTTATCGCCAAGTTTTAGAAAAAATATCGTTCCACTATCCAATGAATTCAGGTCAAGTTTATCGCTGCAAGAATTTAGAAACGATTGAAAACCCTTTAATTCATCTGCTTGGAATGGTTCTATCTCGTTATAATCAATGTCTTTTACTTGTTCTGTTGGCTGTGCTGGGAAATTGGTAATAAGGATTTTCAATAACCAAGGTGCATTAACATCATCAATATCAACATATTCAAACTCGTTTGATTTTGATATTAAGAAGTTATCTAATTGTGATTTTTTAGCCCAAGAAAATAAAATTGGACCTCTATGACCTTGTTTATCTACATTAAGTAACTCATCTAATCCTGATGATTTCCCTACTAACCTATGTACCAATTTAAATCCAATTCCATACCTTCCAATTTTATCATTGTCTTGTTTACCAAAACTTTGCCCGATATTCAAAATTGATTTTACTCCTTCCTTAGAAAACATACTGCCGTTGTTTATGACAACTAAATAGTTTTCGTCATAAAACATGTAGAATTTTGAGGAATCGCTGTCAGCTGCATTTTGGACAAATTCATAAATAGCTTGTCCGTCTTCTGCCATTTCAACTTCTTTTCTAAGAAACCCATAAACATCTTCCTTATCTCCGTGATACATTTGAAGAAATCCAGATTCTTCTTTGTGTAGAGTTCCCATAAAGTCTTCATTCCAATCATCAGGATGCTTTTTCCTTGCAGGGATTAAATTTTTATACCAAGTTCTAAATGATTTCGCACTCTTTATTTTCATCACCTAACTATTTTACAATTTCTCCTCACTTTCTATAATCCCCTTCAAATTACCCAGCGCTTCCTTGAACCATCCTATTATTGAATCTCGTTTTTGGTTGTAGGAGCTGTTCGTCATTCGTTTTGGAATTCGGTTGCCACTTGAATCATCCACAACTTGAACGTGATGAAATTCGTTTCGCTCTTGATAGATGTTATTAAAGGCTTGACCAATATCTTGAAGTGTTCCACCCAATTCAACAAGGTGATTATATACGTCGCGTTCTTTTAAATCTTTCGTGGTTTTTTTAATCGTTTCTCCGCGATCTACTTGAATATGTTTGAGTAAGAAGTTATCGTAACATTTCAATGCCGCATCTGTCCATGGCTTCAATTTTCTACCATACAAATGCTTCACAGTCAAACAATGCTCTAGGCATTCTTTTGCGTATTCGTTTGATGAAGGATAATAACTTTGGGTTAACCATTCTTTTAATTCCGAATTAAATTTTGCATCTACAAGATCTTCGGTCAAGTATTCTAAAAATTTATTATTCAAATCATTTAAAAGATCTCTGACCTCCTTGGCCATATACTGAAGCTGGTATTCCGCTGTTGGAGCTCCAGAAAAGGAGTTCATCTTTGTTCTGGTTGATGTAAAACTCATAAGCCAACAGATTTAATAAGATCCTCCATAGTTTCCTCCCTTTTGTCGTCTCGCTTCCAATAAGCAAGTACCATTAGCTTTAGGTATTCACTTGTTTCAGTAGATAATGTTGCTTTTAGTGACGATAATAATTGGGGATCACTTGAACCTTTGATTAGTAGATTGTACCATGCATATCTTACAAGTAAGGATGGTTCATCTTTCAACATCTTGAAATACTCGCGCAACGTTCTGTCTTTCCATTGAAAATTATACATAAGACACGTTACCAAATAATACCTGTAACACTCATAGTTTTTACCATAAGCATATAGATCGAGTAACCCTTTTTTTAATTCTTCATTGTTTTTGTAATGTTGCAGTGTGATAATGTAATTACTCGCTCTCCAATAGTATTTTTTTAATGCAAACAACCAATATTTCAGTAAATCCTTATTTGCTTCTACTTTTTTATATTCACCTAATGAGCGAAGTGCAGTGCCGTATTTTGTGCTGTATTTAATGAATTCAACATCATCACTTTTTTCTTCATCAATTAAGGAAAGAGAACCAGAATCTTCTTTGAATAATTTGGGTAATTCCTCTTCAACGATTTTTATTTCGTTTTCCCAGAATTCAATAACGGCCTCCGGATCTGATATAATATTTGAGTTTATTTCGAATTCAAGTTCATTTGACTGATCTAAAAGAGCAGCTATATTTTTTGAAATTTCGACATTATCCGAATCCATTTCAACTTCTATGGATATTCCATCGTATTCCTCTCCTAAAATTTCAAACCGTTTTAGTGATTTTAAAGTTTCGTCGTTCTTAGGGTCAACTTTTTTAATCTTAGTCTTTTTACTGTTAATGGACAATCCCTGACCTTTCAGATAATTATCTATTTTAACCAATACATCCAAGAGCTCTTCTTCTGAGTAACCATAGATGTTAATGTCATCCATGTATCGGAAGTATTTGAATGCCTCTCCCATCAACTGCTTGTCCAAAGGATGTAATAGCAGGTTTGCAAAAAATGAAGACGGAACCGGTCCTTGAGGAATACCAACACCAGGTGTGCTGCTTTCTTTAGTTCCTGACCAAGCGTTAAAGCATTCGCTTAGTAAGTCTAATATTTCATCCTCAACACCAAATTCTGTGCTTAAGGTTAACAACAAATTATAGTGAGGGATTGCATCAAAAAAACCTGTGATGTCTGTTTCAAATTTGTAGGTTGCCTGGTCTTCTTCAATCGCTTTGATTACAGAATTTTTAAACTTATTATAAAGTGACTTCCAAAATTTGAAAAAGAAGAAATTCTGATTTTGTTCTTTGAAAATGTCAACTCCTTTTGCCACATCCGGCATTAAAACAGAACCGTAAACGAAATCTTCTGTATCTGAAAGTTGAGGATAAACATTATTAGCAATTACATTGGCAATTGCTTGATAAACTAATGCATCTTCGATGAATAAAAGCGTTTTTGTGCGTTGTGTTCCAGACGATTTCGGTTCATAATATTTAAATCCTTTTTGTGGAACATATGCTCCATCTCTTAGTTTGTCTGCAAGGTTTTTGCAGTTTTCTTCGAGATTAGCTCCAAATGCGTTGATTCCAAAACGATCTTTCACTAATCGTTCTGGCCAACAAACTACTCGATTGTAAGCTAATTTGAGATTCTCCTCGTTAAAATATTTTTCAATTGTGCTATTCATATTTATGCTACTTCTGCTTTTTGGTTAATTTCTTCAATCAACTCAATAATTTTTTGTGAAACTTCAACATCAAACACTCCCATAATACCACTTGCATTTATATCCGTAAATGGAGACTCAAATAGTAATGATGGTTCAATTATGCCCTTAACAGTTAGATAATTGATAATCATATCTACGAATCGAATCTGTTGAGCATTCAATGTTTGATTTATCAATATTTTGGAAAAAGCAGATTTTGCGGCATCAACTTCTAAACCAAGTATGTTTCTAATAAACTTGCCGAATGGTTGTTCTCCGTATGCATTAATAAACTCTTCTTTTGTACCTAATTCTCCTTGTTCAAATAACATCTGCTCTAATGTATCCAGTTCATCTTTAGTGATTTGAATGTTATTTCGGAGTTTATGGATGGTAAGATGTGTGCTTTGTTGTTTTATGTATTGTTCCACTTTGCGTCTATAGGTTTCTAAATCATTGAAACCATAAACCAATTGATGTTCTTGAATATTCCCCTCAAATTCGTCTGTAAAAGATGTAAAGTATGTTGGTGTTTCTTCAAAGTCTAAAAACTTAATCAGGTTTCTCAATTCAATTCTGATTTTTTCAATGGCTGGAATGTCTCCTGAAATCCAGAACGATTTGTCTTGAGCATCCTTGATGAATTCCATCTTTTGAGCTACTGAAGGAATGCTAGCTTTTTTAGAAAGTTTACCCGCTGTTTTAATTACTTTTTGAATAAGACCCGCTTGTTTCTTTTCGCCATTTAAAATGGAAAGTTGTATATCCAACATGATTACGTCAAAGCGTTTTGCCATTTCATCTTGATCGGTTTCACTCATTAAAGGAGCAATGTGATCAAAAAGCTCTTTGACATCTAAATCAGATAATGCATTCCAAGCATTTGGATCCTTGTATTTTTCAACCGTTTTCCATTGTTGACGAACGATGAAGCTATCTGTATTTAATAGTTGGGTTTGTTGAATTAAACCCTGCATGATTTCAAGACCATAGGATTGCAATTCTTGAGAATCTGTACATTGCAACACGAATGATAACTTCAAGCGAATTTCAAATAATCGTTGACTTAATGATTTACCACTAGTTCCCTCAAAGCCTTTTGGTTTATTGTTGAAGAATTCAAAGTTTTCACAAAAATCAAAAATCACAAACTCCTTTTTATCTTCTCCAAATGCGAATAAATCGGAACACAATCGGGTACCTCTTCCGATCATTTGCCAAAACTTGGCACTGCTTCTTACTGGTTTAAAAAATACCAAGTTGCATACCTCGGGTACATCTATACCTGTATCCAACATATCTACCGATACGGCAATTTGTGGCATTTTATTTTTAACCTTGAATTTATTGAGTAGGTCGTATTTATACTCTTCGTGATAATCAATTACTTTCAAAAATTCACCTTTGTATTGCGGATATTGCTTATTGAACCGTTCTTCAATAAACTTAGCGTGTTTATGAGAACGAGCAAAAATCATGGTTTTAGCTAATTTATCTCCACCTTCCACTTTGATTCCATTTTCCATTAAATGGCCAAGTACTTTATCAACTGTATCCGAATTGAAGAGCCAATTATTTAATGCACTGGCATCAATTTCCTCTGGGAACTCACCAGTGATAGGATCGGTAAATTGCTCTTCGTATTTCAGCTTTTCATCTTCACTTAATTCGGCATATTTAATACCACTCCGTTGAAATTTAATTGGAACGGAAATGGCTTTTGGTGGAACTAAGAAACCGTCACTGACCGCTTGATCTAATTCATATGCGTAGGTAGGATTGTTCGGTTCTAAATTGAATAAAGCGTACGTATCTCTGTCTGCTTCACTTTTGGGAGTTGCGGTTAATCCAATTCGAATGCCATCAAAGTATTTGAAAATGGATTTATAGCGGTTGTAAACGGAGCGGTGAATTTCATCGAAGATGATTAAATCAAAATGCCCAACACCGTAATAGCGATTATCGCCATCCGCCTCTCCATCAATCATATTGATCATGGTTTGGTAGGTGGAGAAAACGATGCGACTACTTTCGTCTTCTTTTTCTTTGGTTAAATCAACCGCTGGTAAATGAGGTAAGTAATCGTTTAGATTGGTTTTAGCTTGATGAATTAAAGCGTTTCTATCGGCTAAAAAGAGGATGCGTTTTGCCCAATTGGCTTTGCTCAAAAAATCAATCAAGGAAGCCGAAACCCTCGTTTTTCCTGTTCCGGTAGCCATGACCAATAATCCTTCCCGGTGTTTTTTCTCTAATGCTTCCGCAACTTTTCTGATTGCTTCGTGTTGGTAGTATCGATCGGTAATATCATTATTGATGGTTTGCGTTGCCAATGGCTTTTTAAAAATTCTTCGTTGTATGAGTGTCTGTAGCTCATCTTTGGTATAAAAGCCAAATACTTCTCGTGGTGCATAATCGGTATCATCCCACATCCAAGTTTGAAACCCATTGGTGTAAAAAATAACGGGACGTTGACCGTATTCCTTTTGTAAGCAGTCTGCGTAACATTTGGCTTGGTGTTGTCCAACACGAGGGTCTCTGCTTGTACGTTTTGCTTCAACTACTGCAACTGGTTTGCCATCATCACCCCACAACACATAATCTACTTTACCATCACCATTGCTACCATTCGCTTGAGGCATACAGTTTTTTACTGGGTACTCTGGAACGTTTACCCCAAAAGGATCCCAACCCGATTCTCGTAATAAGGTGTCGATGTAAATTTTACGCGTGAGGTCTTCATTCGGGTCTATTGGTGGGGGAACAAAAGCACTATTCTGCTCTTTTAATGCTTTGATTGTTGCCAGTTCATCTTCCAGCTTTTTGAGCTTGCTTTGTTGTTCTAGATAGGCATTTTCAAGTTTTTGTAGCTCCTCTTTGCTTTTATCCTTACCTGCTTCTTTTGGTAATAGGGTTTCATCAAATGGTTTTATTTGAGGCTTTTCTTCACCATACACCATCGTTATCCATCCAATGAACCCGTGAAGTAATTGAAGGGCATAAAGGGCTTCTTGCGGTTTGATTTTGGCATTGGTGTGCACAGCGGCATTCCCTAGTTTACGAATGAGGTTAATGTGGTTAAACTGCATGGGTGCAACTACATTTTTAAAACACTGTTCGTGCATCAACGAACTTAAGGATGTATCATAAGGCAGCGTTAAATCTTCATCGTGTTCGTACATCCACCGAACCCACTCTTCCAAACTCTTGCGACATAGCATAGCAGCATACAAGGGTGCACCATAAACATGTTGCTCCGCCTCTTGTGGCGTTTGAGCTATCTTAGCCCAATGGCTTGGTATGAATGAAAAATTACTCATAATACAAGTTCACCATTGAAGGCTTTTTGAATAAGTGAATCAAATAATTTATCGGATTCTTGGTTTTCAAATAATGATTCAGCACTGATTAAATTGATTATTGCATTAGTGAATTTTAATTGTAATTGAACAGGAGGAACAAGAATGTCAAATTTTTTAACATCTGCTACATTTACGTGTCCAACTGTTGAGCCCATATTTTTTCTTTTAGCTTGACGATAAACAAAATCTGAATTTATCTGATACCACAAAAATTCATTACTAACTAAATTGGAATTTGGTCTTAACAACATTGTTCTTTGTCCTAAAGCGAAATGATAATTTTCAGGCAACAATACCGCTTGGCCATAAGTGCCTTCTCTTGCATAAACAATATCACCTGCTTCGGGAATAAGGCGTTTAACTCGTTTTGAATATTCCTCTTTATTCAAATATTTCATGCTTCCCCATGAAATCTTGCGATTTTTCATTTCAGAAGTTCTTATGCACGGAAAATCAGTTATTTCTTGAGTATGATTGGGAGTTGTATGGGGGCAATCAACAATATCTATGCACAAATCTTCAAGTGCAGAAACTTCCCACCCCTTCTCATTCTTCACAGGATCACCAAACATATCAATGAAAATAACTTGTGCCAGTTCATCGTATTTTTTGAGAAGCTCTTGATCTTTGCGCCTTAATGAATCCGCAGCATCCAAAATTTCAGCAATGCGTTTTTGGGTGGTTAGTGGGGGGAGGGGGATTTCGAGATTGTCAAATTTACCTTTAGTTATATGTTGCATAGTTGCGCCATGCACCTGTTTTCTCATTTCACCAAGGATGTTTTTAATTGCGTAGATGAAGTAATTTTTATTTATTTCTACTTTATCAAATACTACTTTAAAAATATGTTGGTTCAACCAAGCGTCACTTCCTTCCCAGACAAATATGTCAAGTGTTGCAGACCATGAAATTAAAATATCACCTTTGACAACTTTATATTTTTCAGGAATAGACCCTTCAAAGTAATTCGTTTCTGCTGACCCTTTAGTAAGGTTTTGAATCCTGATTATTTCTAAACCAGTTTCAGACCAGTCACCTGGTTTGAAAGCATAACCATTTACAAAAGTTGCAACATCGCCCAATTTTATTGTTTTCCAACTCATGCCAACCTCTTTTTTAATTGTTTCTACTTCCATGTTGCTAACTCTTTAAGGATGAATGATTCTAATGTTTCTTTGGAGGGTAATTCTACCAGGTATTTGGATACAAAGAGTTGGTTGTCAATTCCAGCGGTAGCGAATTCTACCAAGGCATTGTTTTTATTGGTTACCAGTAATATTCCTATGGTTGGGTTGTCATCGGGTTGCATTACTTTTGATTTGTAATAGTTCACATAGGTATTGAGCTGCCCTATGTTGTGGTGGTTAAAATCTTCTACTTTTAATTCAACCAATACATGGCATTTAAGGATGCGATGGTAAAAAACCAAATCCACAAAAAAGTATTCATCGCCAATGAGTATTTTCTTTTGCCGTGCTTCTAGGCAAAAGCCATGTCCCATTTCCAGCATAAAGGCTTGCAGATGGTCGAGCAAAGCCGTTTCTAGATCTTCTTCTTCAACGGCATCTTTGGCATTCAATCCTAAAAATTCAAACGCATAAACCGATTTTACAATTTCATTGGGTGTTTGTGGCACAATTTCTTGCTGCGTTAATTCGCTCAACAGTTCAGGTTTTTGGCTCATGCCCATGCGTTCAAAATAGAGGCTGTTGATTTGGCGTTTCAATTCCCTTACGCTCCATGTTCCTTTGATACATTCTATTTCGTAGAACGCACGTTTTAAAGGATCATCTAGTGTAAACAACAGTTCTAAATGCGTGTATGAAAGATTGCTTAAAATTTTCTCAGCCGGCACTAAAATAGTAGCGTTCTCAGATTCGGTGGTCAGCGACCCCCGAATTGCAATTTCCTCAGATTGAGCACTTAAATCTAATTGTGGGGTTACCGACCCCACTTTTTGCAATGCTTCTAATAGTGGGGTTGCCGACCCCACTATTGATTTAGGAAAAGTATTGGGCAAAAACAACGTGTTTTTATCTGAAAAGATGAAAGTAGCCATTTGAGGATAAAGCAAGTAAAAGTCTTTAAAGCGATACAAGGAACGCCTATCAACTCCTTTAATATGTTTGAATCTTTTTGCAAGCTCAGTAAATAGGTTTTCGCCATATTGTGCTCTGTCTTCTCCCTTTTGTTCAAACTCAACAATGTAATATCCAACTAACCAATTGCGAATGGTGAGCGATACATTCACTGCTTTTACCGCCTGCTGCTGAAAATGTACATGTGTTTGCTCTACAAGCGAAACCAGTGAATTGAAATTCAAAGCATCTTTACTCATGCTAACATCGCTTTAAGTTGTTTCAATAAATCAGCGCGCTCTTTATCTAAAGCTTCAATTTGTTCTATTATCACAGCAGGTTTTTCATATACCTTCTCCTCATAAATTACCTCCTTGTAGCGGTTTATGCTGAGGTCGTATTTATTGTCCTGAATTTCTTTCACAGGAACCATAAAACTTTTATCGGTTCTGCTTCGATTCGCTTCCGTACTCAAGTTTTGGAAACGCGAAACAATATCAGGAATGTCATTGGCTTCGATTGGGTTTCGTTTATCGTCTAAACTGTATCCATCGGCTTGCATATCGTAAAACCAAACGTTGTCTGTTCCACCGCTATTGGTTTTTGTAAAAATCAACACCGCTGTACTCACTCCAGCATAAGGCTTAAATACCCCGCTTGGCATACTGATAACTGCCTGCAATTTTTGATTGTCGATAATCTCTTTGCGTATTTGCTGGTGCGCTTTACTGCTACCAAACAAAACTCCATCGGGAATAATAACTGCTGCTCGTCCACCCAGCTTTAACCCTTTTAAAATAAGGGCTAAAAACAACAACTCGGTCTTTTTACTATCTACCACACTCAAGATTTTACCGTCTACCGCTTCACGGTCGAGGCTCCCTTTGAAGGGTGGGTTTGCCAACACTAAGGTCGCTTTTTCCGTAAAACTTGTATTGGCTTCACTCAAAGCATCCACATCCATCAATTGAGGATTTTCGATTCCATGCAGAATCAAATTCATCGCCCCAATGCGTATCATGGTAGGGTCGAACTCCATCCCCATAAACATCTTGTTTTGGAAATGCTCTTGAACTTTAGTGTCAAACAATTCTCTCTCGTAATGCTCACGAATGTATTCGCTTGAGCCTACCAAAAATCCAGAACTTCCGGCACTTGGGTCACAGATTACATCTTCCACCGTTGGCTGCACCATATCTATCATCATGCGGATGATATGTCTTGGTGTTCGGAACTGTCCGTTTTGACCAGCAGAAGCTATCTTACCCAAAAGGTATTCGTACACATCGCCCTTGGTATCTCTATCCTGCATTGGAATGTGTGAAATCATTTCAACTACCTGAGCCAATAAACGTGGTGTTGGAATCATAAAAGTTGCTCCTTTCATGAATTTGGAAAATGAAGCACTTTTGCTCCCCACATTTTTCAAAAAGTCGAAAACACCATCCTGTTTGGTAAACAGTTTATGCATTACCTCCGGATCCATGTCCTTGAATCGGCTCCAACGCAATTCTTGGTTTGATTCATCGTAAATCGGCTCCTCAATCGGCTTCTTCAACAAGTTCGCTTTTTGCTCTTTAGCGGTTTGCAATTCATCCAACCTGCGTATAAAAAGCAAATAGGTCATTTGCTCAATAACAGTTAATGGGTTCGATAGTCCACCTGTCCAAAAGGCTTCCCAAACTTTATCTATCTGCGATTTTAATTCTCCGGTTATCATAAAAAAGGTCTGTTTTAAATTTCTAATTCAAATTTACAATGTTGTTATGTGGCGCATCTGCACAGTTAAATTTTTTCTATTAAATCGATATACGTCTTGGTACCAGTACTATCTTTTTTGGTGGTTACTCTTACTCTATCATTTTCTTTAAAAGAATTGTCTTCCATAATTTTGGGCACGACGCCTATTGTTTGAGGGCTATTGTCTGGCTTAAATGTACCGAAGCCATTTATTTGTATTTGGGTAATTGTACCTGTAATCCAATCATCACTTTTAGAACTCAACCAAAATGTTTTATTTATTTCAATATCCGGATATTTTTGACAAAGATTCTTATACCAGATTATAATATCAAAAAGTAGATAGATACAACTTTTAAAAAGGTAATCACTCTGATTAGTTTGTATATAATCATCTACTCTAAGTCGCAGACCTCCTTCAGCATGAGAGCCGTCCTGGACAATATTTATCAAACGATGAATTGAATCAGATACGGTTGGATGGACAAATGATTGGTTTTGAACGTATACATCGTGTCTATTCGATAAAAAATTTCTTGTTCCATTTAACCACCCTTGAGAATTCGTAATTTCAGTTGGGACCAAACCTTGTTTTGCAAGAGCATGAAAAATGGCTTCAATTATTTTTCGAATTCCAGTTAACTGATCTTCTGATCGGTCAATATCTTGAGAAGATTCCGCCCACTTAATTAAATTAAATATGCGATCATAGTGATTTGTACCGATTTGATTTTCGTTGAAAACAGAAAGTACATCTGCAAACTTATTTCTAAGGATAAAATCAGGTTGTTCGTCTACAACACTTTTAATATCTTCAATCAACTTCTCTTCATCTTTCGATTTAATGTAGATATGTGTATCTCCAATATATTCTTTTAGTCCCTGATTTTCATCTTTGGTAAGTTGAGCCGATAATACAAAGAAGGGAACGTCCTTTTTGTGCTTTAGACCTAAAACTTCTTTGTGGGCAACGCTGAAAGCCTTGCTTGTTGGCTTCTCTTCTAGACTATTAACAACGCCCATAACATCTAATATAACAGCATCATAATCGTCTAAATTCTTGTTGAGTTCAGCGATGAAATTATTTGCAGTGTCTTTGTGAGTAACTGATATTCCGTCCATATACAACCTATCGAGAAATGCCTCGATTTTGTTAATCTCATCTTCTAACCAAAGTACTTTAATCATATTAATTCAATTCTGTTAATGTAAATTTAAACTCCCAACCAAAAGGATATTCATCCTCCGGCAAGTCAATTATTCGATACTCAAAACCGTAGTGATTTGCAATGCCAATTACCTTACTCACTCCAATTCCACTTCCAGCGTTTACGCCTGCTTTCTTTCCTTTCACACCAAGGTGTTCGCGCATACCAACTGCCAGTGGTTTACCATTATTTAGGAATGTAACTTTAAGTTTGCCCTCTTCGATGGTAACACTTATTTTGATTACAGATTCCTTCTTGTCAATAAATCCATGCAGTGAGGCATTTATCACTATATTATTGAAGAGTTCTTTGAAACTTCGCTTTGAAACTGAAAATTTAGGGTTATTATCACCATACTCATCTAGTACAAATTCATCAAAAGATTCAAGGATCGAAAAACCCTTTGTATCACCAAATTCAAGTATACACTCTGAAATAATATCTCGAATCCCAATTATCTCTGGCTTATCATATAACTCATCATTCGTAAGGTTATCAATCTCCAAACTCAATGATTGAATGCTATTACTCATTGCCTCAAATCTCTGAGCTACAGTTACATTCCTGTTTGGGTTGATTACATCATTTCTATTGATGGTTCCATTTTGCTTATCCATAAAGGAATTAATAACAGCAATTGAGTCAACAACATTTTTTAAATGCTGTCTAATACAATGCTGTTTTTCTCTGAGTTCCTCATTAAATTTTGCTTTAAGGAAATTAAGTTCATCTTCAAGTTTTGACTCTTTAAATCTAGAGTCCTTGTATGCCGACAAAGCCCCCAAAGCCTTAGCTTTTTGTTCCTTCAATGAAGGAAGCTTTATTCTTATTTCCAATAAATCTGCGATCCTTAAATATGGAATTACAGATCCCATTCTAACTGATTCAAGTTGATTGACCACATAGTCAGCACTTAATTCATTTATCAAATAAGCTAAATCAACTTTTGATTTATCAATTTTCAATGCTAGGATATCATTACTCTTGTATAATGGTGTTCCGTTGTAATTAAAAAAAGATGGCTTTAATGACGTCCAACGCGTTGCAAGAAGCAGACAAGAATCTGTTATTTTACTTAGGTCTGATCTGTTTAATTCTGTTTCTTCGACTTTTGATAAATCAATGAAAAAATCAATATTGCTTTCTTTTAAATCGCGAGTACGAATTAACTTACCCGTTTGAGGTGTATTCAACCTTTCACCCTTTATTCTTTCAACAAAATCACCAAGTTGTACACCTTCAATTTTAGGCTGGAAATATCTTGGAACGTGGAGAATAAAATCATTCTCACTCAGTTCTTCTTTACCCACGAACTTAAGAACCTCATCGTCTTTTTTATTCTCAACAATAAAATCAAAAAGTTGATCGAATTTAAATTCAGTTTCCCACTCGTTTTTTTTGTGAAGAAATTTAGAGGTGTTATACATTCTCACTTTACCAGGGTACTCTTTGTTCTTGCTGATGACTAGGACGGCCGAAGACATAGACGAGTGTTTTTGAAAAGGAATAATTGCATCTAACAGGTCATTATCTATCAGATACCTTATTATATGTTCTTCACCTTCCATTCTATTCAAAAAACCATTTGTTACGCAAATGATTAACTTTCCAGAATCTGAGAGAATATCCAAAGATTTCTCAATAACAAATTGTTCAGCTGTTTTATATGTGTTAATAAACTGGCCCTTTATGTATTTAGAGCTTAAATCTTTACCAATAGGTGGTGAAGTAATAACAACATCAAACTTTTGTGATTTATCTGGCCAATTGGAAATAGAATCTTCACAAACATATTCGGTGTTTTCAAACTTACCGAATGCTATTAACCTCAATTTGCCTAAAGCCCAAGCTCTTCTATTGATCTCTTGACCAAAATATTGATTACCGTTTTTTGAAAATAATGCAAACGATGCAAGTCCTGCGAATGGATTAAAAATACTCTCGCCTTTTTTTATATTACCAACCTCAAACATGAGATTTGAAATTTCTGCCATTTGTAAATCATTTCCTACAGAACTATATCTGGAGTGCGTGATGTGATGGAGAATTTGGTCGAAGATTTTTTCGAAATGGCTTGCTAGAAATTGACGATCGATTTCATGAATTTGTTGTATAATTTTTTTTCGCGTTTCAGGGCTCAAAAATTCAACTACAGGAAGAAATATTGGAAAGATCGATTCATATTTAATGAGTTGACTGTCCAATGCTGGCTTAAGTCTGTTGGATATTTTGTAAATCGAATCTTTTGTTTCTTCGAATTTTCTTTCATCAAGTAGGCCGTCTTTATACAACGAAAGAAGAAATAGTAAAATATGATAGTCTTCGGTTGAGACATGGGCATTTTTAAGCTCCTCAAAAATTGACCATATTTTGTTGTTTACACTTTGTAAATTCTTCATTTCTTCCTCGTTAAATTTTTTCATCGCAAAACAATTAATTGATTGATGAAGCAAAGATACTTGGAAGGTGTGCGATACATCTGCACAGATGAATTTTTATTTAATATCGTCACTGTTTAACTGTTTTATTTGACACTAGTAAATCTTTTACATCAACAGAAAGAAGTTCTGCTACCTCAAACAAAATCTCAATTCTTGGTTGTTTCCGATTTTGTGCATAGGCATTAACCATGTTGTAGCTTTTTCCAAGTTTATCAGCCAACCAACGTTGAGATCTTCCCTGCTTCTCCAATACATCCTTAATACAATTCATGTTTCTTTAAAAAAATGAAGGTGAAAAGTACAAAATATTATTCTATTAAAGTGTAAATATAATGAGATATGTAAGATGAGTATTAACGGATGTACGAAATCAAATTGTGAGACTAAATAAACTTACCTTTCCTCACTTAAACCCTTCAACAACTTAATCAAACTCAACTGCGGATGACAATCCGATTTATCGGCACGGAAGGAAACGTGTGTCCAGATTCCTGGTGTTCCATTGAGGGCTTGGGTATTGAGTTTCCACATATCCGGTTGGTAGGAGTTTGGAATGTCGTATTTCTCACAGAGGTACTCGAGAAGGGTTTTGAGTGATTCTAGTTGCTCGTCTTTGTATTTGTGGAAATAACGGTGACCTCGCCATTGCATGCCATAGTCAATGACTTCTTCTTTGGGAACTTCTCGGTTGAAGGTGGAAAAGTACCTGCCACCTTTTTCGATTAACGCTCCCCAATTACAGATTTCAATGCCGATGGATTGTTGGTTCAACTGGGTATTGTTGCGGTTGTGTGTTCCGAGATGGTGCGCCCAATGGGCTGAACTGAAACATTGGTAAATGATTCCATCGCCATCGATTACAAAAGCTGTTGCTACTCGAACAGGGGTGTAGCCCCAACCGCTAATTACGTTTTTGGCATTTGGACCACTTACGGTGTGGTGTAAGACAATCTGTTTTTTAGGAAAAACTTCCGGGTAATATTGGGCTTTAGTTAATGGGAATTGGATGAGGTTTTTGATTTTCATAAGTTGATTTTTTAGTTATTTAATTTCTGTTCTTTTTAGGTGATTGTCACCCCTCTGTGTCTCCCCTCAAGGGGAGAAGAATTTATATCTCTAAATCTCCTTCAAGGGGGAGAAAAATTTTCACCCTTTTTTGTCTCCATTTTAATGGGAGACAATCTGGAAAAAAAGAGTCTGTTTATAGAGTGAAATTTTAGTACATGTACTATTAAAATTTAGTACAAGTACTATTAATTTTGGGTAGAAATACGTTCATTTTCGTTTGTCGGGTGAGTCGTTTGGGAACGAGATGAGGTTAAACATTTCACGCATTCGAGAGCGCAGGCGATTTCCGTAAATGGCTTCGAGGTCGGAAGCACTGAGGTTGGTTGTGGCATGGGTAACATAACCCTGGCGAATCATCAGTTCGTAGCGATTCAAGAGTATTTCTGCAATGGTGTTGCATTCGTTTCCGTAATACTTCATGTTTTGTTCCACGCCCAAATCGTCGAAACAATAGATTTTTGGGTTGTTGGAATACTTCTGCAAGGTTTGATAACCTTCCTCGTGAAACTCAGCTGCAACGGCTCTTGTGGAACGGATAAAGAAATGGTTTGCTTCAAAGGTAAAGTCCGTCATTAGGGTCATGAGTGAGGTTTTACCACAACCAATCGGGCCCGCTAACAAGATGCCTTTGTTGGGGTCAATGCTATACTTTTCATAAAAGTTTTCGCACTTGGTGAAGTACACTACGAGTTTGGAAATGATGGTTAAATCCTCTTTGTGAATGCGAAAATGCTTGCCGAATTTCAGACGGCCTTTGTGCTGCAAATAGCGAATTGTATTATCGTAATCGTAGTTGCGTGCTCCTTCTTCATCAATGAAATAGGGCTTTTCAGTTACCGGGTCATAGGGTTTCTTCATAATTCGTGGGTTTAGCGTGTAATTGGTGTGGGGTGAGTTTGCCGTTTTTTTCGGCTTGGAACTTTTTGCTTCGCAGGATCCAGTTTCGCGCTGCTGCCTGCCAATCTTTCATTTTTGCTTTTCCGACCAGCCAACCATTGGCTTGGTAGTACAGAAAAAAAGATTCGGCTTCTTCTGCAGGGAATTTTTGCTCTTTGAAAAAAATTAAAACTTCCTCTAAAGTGGGCGGAGTAAAATGCATTTTACGCTCTCTCGTTTTATTAAGTTTTTTTCGTTTTATAGATAGTTTACTATCGTTTATATATGGCTCGTTTGTTAGTTCATTAGCTTGTTCACGAGCGTGTTCAATGCCTGTCTTTTTATTAACCTGCTTGCGTACTGATTTTTGAACTTGTTTATCGGTCAGTTCTAAATTGATGATGGTGACTTGACTTCCTCTGTAAGGATTAAAAGATGGTTCGTAGATGACGTAATTCTTTTCGTGTAAATCGCGCATGCACTTGTGGTAAGTGGCTTTTGAAGCAATTTTACTCAAACGCATGGCTTCTTCTCGGCTGATGTAAATAGGGTTTGAAAAGCGCTTGATGTTCCAAAATTGAAATAAAGCGAGGTACAAACTGATATGGGTTGGATTCAATGAATCCTCGTAAATCATGCGCTCGAAAAAGCCTGTAAGGTGCTTGATGTAATTCATCTTTTGAAATTGATCTGTTTTATGTTCATGTTTCCATTCAGCAAGGCATTTATTCCTTTGGCGTTGTAGAAAATGATACCGCCGATTTTGGTGTAAGGTAGCGTTCCGTTTAATCGTAAATTCTGCAAGGTTCCTGTGGAGATTTTTAGCAATTGACGGACTTCATTTCCTTTGAGCCATTCTTTCTGAATTTGGGGCTCGGGCTTTAGGATTTCTTTTAAATCTTCTAATAACTGCCTGCGGAAATGTTGCAGGTCTTCTCGGGTAACAATTTCAATACTCATTTCATTTTTGATTAAAAATTAGAGGACAAAGTTCTTTGGACACGGTGGAATAATTTCCCCATGCGCACCGGAGGTTACGAGTTATTTTTTACCATTTCTCATGAAATGCTTCTAAATCGTATGATTTGAAATCGAAAAAAAATGAAGGTTTCTCAGAGAAAAAAAACTAAGTTCCATTAAGCTTATGATTTCAGCTTTTATCTTCTTTTTACATTTCAATGGATTAACCTAAATACTTAGCATTCAATACATAGGATTTTTAAAACACCCGACCTTCCCCGTAGTTGCAAAAAGTAAATTTCAACTCAAGCCAGCATCATCTGCGTTCATACGGTTGTTCAATCCCTCTACCAACGAATCAAGAAACTTTGTGCGATTGCCTTTTCTGTTTTTAATCTCTGCATAGGTTTTGTAAACATCCCCGAGGTCAATATTGAAGGTGTTTCCCATCCAAAAGGCTATGCGTTTGACTTCCAATCTTCCATTATTAACAGCACCAACCGCATTTAAACCGTAAATTATTTCAACCAAAGCACTTTTAGAGCTGGTCCATAACAATTCTGAGGTTGTATTCAACTCCTTTGATACGCTTGAGATATTAAGTTTATCAAAGTCTTTTTGAACTCTTTCAAGGTATTCCTGAACTTTCACTAAAGCAAGGTATTCTGCCAGAATTTCGTCAAATCCTGTACTATGTGAAAAGTCCAAGGAAATAAATCGATGTTCCATTTCTGAATGTAAACGGGCGTTTTCACGAATAAAAAAATTCTCATCAAGGTTACTTTGTTTGTTTCGGTAATACATGATAAAAGCACCATACTGGTTGAAGAACATATATCCGCTTTGCAAGTGTAGATTGATATAGTTCAATCGAACATCTTCGTTTCCAAGTGGATAGTTTTGTTGAATCTCAAGAATCCTTCGGTAATAGATTATTCTAGCAAGGATTTTAGGCTTGAAGTGTTTGAAATAGAAGATTTCATCAGTCGGGCTGATCGACTTGTTTTCAAGGAAAATCTCCTTTGATTTCTGTAGGTGCATTTGGCAAACAGACAAAGTTTTTTTTACGTCAATAATTTTTCCGGATCCGATCAATTCATTGAGTTCTTGATTAAACTCATTCTCCAATAATTTTAGTTGATTTTGCATTGATTTTAGGTTTAGCAACATAAAAACTGGAGCCCTTCATAATATGGACTCGCTATCGCAAAATGAATCAAGTTAGCTATAATAAAAATGTGTTAATTTTATGTGTAGAAGGCAACTGAATCATTTTTACGTAAAACAGCTGCCTTAAATTTGTCGTTTTTTCGATCTATTTTGAAGCTACTTTTTGGAGCGTATTTTGGGATGAAAAAGCACTGAATTTATCTTTCAAAAATCGCATATCGTCGCCCACTTTTTTGTCAATGATCTTGGCGTAGTGTTGGGTTGTTCGGAGGTTTTTGTGTCCAAGCATTTTGCTTACGCTTTCAATTGAAACGCCATTGGTGAGTGTCACGGTTGTGGCGAAGGTATGACGCGCAATGTGGAAGGTGAGTTCTTTTTCAATTCCGCAAATGGCCGCAATCTCTTTCAAATACGCATTTGTTTTTTGATTGCTCGCCACAGGAAGTAGTTTTCCGGTGTTGAGACAAACGGGGTCGTCTTCGTATTTGCTGATGATGTATTCTGCTGGAGGTAATATGGGTATGTTGCAAATGGAATTGGTTTTTTGTCGCTTGGTTAAAATCCATTTTTCGCCACTCATGACGTAATTGATGTCTGATTTTCGTAACGCGGCCACATCGGCATACGCCAAGCCTGTGAAACAACTGAATAGAAAAATATCTTTGATGCGGTTCAAGCGCTCGGTGCTGAATTGCTTTTCCATCATCGTGTTGATTTCGGTTTCAGTAAGGTAAACGCGATTTACTTCTTTGACCTTGGCGGTGTAGTTGACAAACGGACTTCTGTCCAGCCAACCGTTCTTCAAACATATTCGGATAATCTTATTGAAGTTTTTGAGGTATTTCACCGCGGTGTTGTTGTTGCATTTTCGAACAGTGCGCAGGTAGAATTCGTAATCGCAGATAAATGCATAATCGATGTTCTTGATGTCGATGTCGGAAATTTTGTACTGGTACTGCATGAATTCCAAGGTGTGTGAATAGGATGTTTTGTATCGCTCGAGTGTTGCGGGTGAAAATTCGTCGTGAATGAGTTGTTGCATTCGGTCGTTGTGTTCTCGGAAGATTTCCATGAGCATGCGCGGTCGATCGGTTTTTCCTTGTACTTTGTTTCGCAAGGTCTTTGCCGTGATGGTCTCGTTGTTAATCATGAGTTGTCTATGTGCTTCATACACATTCACTCGAATGGTATCAAGGTACATATTGAATGCTTTGACGTCGTTTGAGTTTCCGATGCGTTTGGAGGCTTTGGCATTCCAATGGGCTGTGGGGCAGTCACGGCCAGTTGAAAATTCTGTTCTTACACCATCCACTGTGATTCGAACGAATATGAAAATTTCATTCGGATTTGATCTTTTTCTTTTCCCAAAGAAAAGCAGGTTAAAATTCTTTTGCATTTCAAGCAATTTAAGTGAGTAAAATTAGATCAACCTACTCTGTTAAACAAGATGTTCATTCTCTGAACTGCTTGATGGACGGGCTCTGTAGCGATTTCGGGTGCGTCGCAGTTTTGAGGTGCCGCGACGCACCGAATGACGCTTTTGATAGTTGATGTTTTTTGATTCCTTTTGGAATGCTGAAAAAACAAAAAACCCCGTAAAATCAAGCGTTTTACGGGGTTTTGGTTTCTTTTGAAATCTTTTCAGCGGAGAGTGAGGGATTCGAACCCCCGGAACCTCGCGGTTCAACGGTTTTCAAGACCGCCGCAATCGACCACTCTGCCAACTCTCCGGGGCAAAAGTAGTAATACTATGTGAATATGCAAGTAATCTGCTAAAAAAAAGTAGCGATTTTCTCTGAATGATAGGTTCTTCAATACCCTAACTTCATTCTAACCCTCTTTAACACCTCTGTTGCCACTGCACGTGCCTTTTTTGACCCGATGTCTAAGATATCATCAATTTCACGCTTGTTTGCCATCAATTCATCAAATGTCCTTCGTTCTTCAGAGAATTTATTCAAAATTAAATCAAATAAGGCTTGTTTGGCATGACCATACCCATAATTCCCGGATAGATAATTTTTGCGCATTTCGTTTACTTCAGTTTCAGATGCAAGTAGGGCAAAAAGCGAAAATGTATGACATGTGTCTGGATTTTTAGGTTCCTCCAGCGGTATACTATCCGAGATAATGGACATAATTTGCTTTCGTAATTGCTTTTCAGGTAAAAAGATGTCAATGTGATTACCTCTTGATTTACTCATTTTTTCACCGTCAATACCTGGAATCAATTGCGTTGATGTATCAATCCTTTCCTTTGGAAGAATTAATGTTTCTCCATAGTGTAAATTAAATCTATTGGCGACATCTCTGGCCATCTCAATGTGTTGCTTTTGATCTTTACCTACAGGTACAATGTCGGCGTCATATAATAAAATATCTGCGGCCATCAATATGGGGTAAGAAAATAATCCGCCATTGACATCTTCTAATCGATCTGCTTTATCCTTGAAGCTGTGGGCCAATGTCAATCGCTGATATGGATACATGCATAGCAGATACCACATCAATTCAGTAACTTCCGGTACGCCACTTTGTCGATAAAAAACACTTTTTTCCGGATCAAGGCCAAAAGCAAGCCATGTTGCCGCGGTGGAATAAGTATTCTCTCTTAACAAGTTTCCATCTTTGATCTGAGTTAAAGAATGCATATCCGCAATGAATAAAAATGATTCGTTGCCTTTTTCTTTTGAAAGAGAAATCGCTGGTAATATAGCACCTAGAATATTTCCTAGATGAGGTGTTCCTGTTGATTGTATTCCGGTTAGAATCCTTGCCATAAGAACAAAATTAAGTATTTCTTTCTGTCACAGCTCCAGTTATTACTTTAAAAGTGTAGATTTGTTTATGCACTATTTACTTGGGATTTTTAGTTTATTATGGAAACTATATATCGCAATTGTATTTAGTATTCTGGCAATTTTATTATACCCCTTTTTTCTTGTTGTGCTTTTAAATGCTCGGTGGAAAAAAATGAGCTTCAATTTATTTATTTTTTGGAGTTGGATGATGCGATTTTTCTGTTTTTACCATGTAAAAAAGATCACCAAGAGTAAATTACCCGATGGGCCTTATATAATCGTGGCTAATCACAGTTCATACCTTGATATTTTTTTAATGTATTCATTAATTCCTAAACATCCTTTTGTTTTTCTTGGAAAAAGTGAAATTTTAAATTATCCAATCATTAGAACTTATTTTAAAAACCTTAATATACCTGTATACAGAAAAGATAAAAGTAAAGCTGGCCAGTCGTTGTTACTTGCAGAAAAGGCGGTTCAGCAAGGATGGTCCATAGCCATTTTTCCCGAAGGAGGAATTCCAGATGATGACAACCCCAAAATGATTCCTTTTAAGGATGGCGCTTTCAAGCTAGCTAAATCGTTAGAAATTCCTATTGTACCCATCACATTTCTTAATAATTTTTACTTATTTTCCGATCCGACCCTCATACTCGGTCCTGCACGCCCAGGGGTAGCACATGTAATAATACACGAAATAATTTCTAAAGACAAAGTGGAATCACAATCGATTAAAGAGTTAAGGGAGTATTGTTTTTCGGTAATAAGTGAGCCGCTAGAAAAAAGGTATCCAAAACTTCATGAAAAAAATTAATTTTGTGTTATGGAGATTAGTCAAGAAACAGTTCTTCACATGGCAAAATTGTCACGTTTAGAATTCAAAGGCGAAGAATTAGAAACAATTAAAGGAGATTTAGAAAAAATCATAGGCTTTATGGACAAATTAAGTTCTGTTGATACGTCAAATGTTGAGCCATTAATTTTTATGTCCGAAGAAAAAAATATACTTCGCGAAGATGAATCAATAGTTTCTATTACGAAAGAAGCAGCGTTAAAGAATGCACCTAAACGCGATTCAGATTACTTTAGAATTCCGAAAGTTCTAGATAAGTAATTGCTACTTCAGAAGTCCTAAACAAATTTTCATTCGAATTACATTCATCGCTGCTGTTTGAACTTTAGCTCTAAATGATTCGTCTTTTTTATACATTGCCAAAAGTTCAGCGTGTGTCTTTTTTGCATCTAATGGCATAAGAACGATGTCACAGCCTGCTTGAATAGCTTTTGTTGCGGATTGAGGAACAGAAACAACTCCACCCATATTCATGGCATCAGTTACGATAAGTCCTTTGAAACCTAACTCTTTCCTCAACAAATCCGTTACAATTTTCTCTGAACATGTCGAAGGGAGACCATTAGTATTATACTTGGCATTATTCTGAACAGCAATATGAGCAACCATAATGGATAGAACGCCATTTTTAATTAATTCAGGGTAATTTTTTATTTCTTTCAATTCTCCATCAATCATTTGTAATGACTTATGTGTATCTCCTGAAACTAAACCATGACCGGGAAAATGTTTTGCTGTGGCAATAATACCTTGTTTTTGTGTTTCTTGAATGAATGCATTTGACCAAGGGATGAGTTGCTCAGGTTTAGATCCAAATCCTCTGTATCCAACAGTAGCATTTCCAGCCACGTCGACCACTGGCGCAAAATTGTAATTTATTCCAATAGCGTTTAAATCATTCGAAATTGTTTTTGCGACTTCAACAACTTGATCATAGGTACTGATCTCACTTGCTTTTTTTACAAGTGTCGATCCATTTATTTTTCTATTGACTAAGCTAGGTTCCGCATCTGCACTATATAAGAAGGGAAGATTACCTAATTCTTTATTCTTGGCTTCAAACGACTTTATAAATCCCGTAAATTCATCTTTTGTTCCATTCAACATTAAAACACCCCCAATAACGCCATCTTTAATATGCTGATTAATTGTTTCTTTTGTTTGACCATATTTACCAACTGCCGGCATAATTAATTGGGCAATAATTTGATTTTCGTTCAGCTGCTTGAAAACACTTTCTACTTGAGCATTTAGTTCTTTATTATCAGAAAGATAATCAGCCAAAGTAAAGCTGTTAACTACTTGTGGCCTTGGTTTATTTTTTACAGGAGTAGCCTCTTTGTTTGTTTGATCCTGTGCACAACTTTGAAATAAAAGTATGGATAGGAAAAGACTAGAAAAAAAAGTTTTCATAAAATTTGGTTTCGACAAATATAGCACGGTGTATTGTGTTTTTCAATTGATTAAATTCTATTTACAAAACGCCTTTTGTCAATAACTATGCCTATGAATTTAATTTCCAAAAACCTTTCTAAAATAAAAGTGAAAATCAACAAATTTAAAAGCTTCCCCTCTACTCATCTGTTCCGCTTTTTGTACTACCTTATTATGAGTGATAAATTGATATCCCATAACTGGTTTGTTGACTTTCTCTCCCGTTAATTTTCCCGTTAAACCAAAGCGTAAATCATAATAAGATATGGTATCATTTTTCTGTTGTAAAAGGTAATAGCCATTCGACATGAAATTCAATTTCTCACTGTAATTCACATCCTTCCACTTTAGATTTTCTAGACGAATGTTTCCTTTGGGTATTCGTTCAATTGTTTTTTCATCTCCATTAAAAATAGAAGTGTAGTAAACATAATAAGTAGAATCGTCTTCTCCTAAAGTATACCAGTAAAAGCTAGTTAATGGCATAGGAGTTACCATCGATCTATTGACAGATATGTGTTCGTTTGAAAAGACTGATTGGGTTTGAGATAGTAAAATTAATTTGACGATAACACCCCAAAGTAAGTAGCCACTCGAATACACGATTCCGATTAAATTAATCTTAAATCGTTTTGGATTATCTCTTTTTAAAAACATTGTCCAAACCAAACAAACTAAAAATGGTAGGGTATATAAAGGATCTATAACAAAAACAGTATTGAAAGTTATGCGTGTGTCAAGTGGCCATAAAAACTGTGTGCCGTAGTTTGTGAACATATCTAACATGGGATGTGTGATTAAACCCCAGAAAAATAAGTGAAGCCAACACTTAAAAGAATATTTCTTCTTGTATATATGAAAAAACATCAAGGCCAAAAGAGGTCCAAAAATTATTGAAAATAATATAGAATGTGAAAATCCTCTGTGCAAAAGAGCTGCATCAATTGGATGATAAAAAGCCCGCAAGAAGACATCTAAATCAGGGATAGTTCCTGCAATCGCACCCCAAATTATAGCCTTGTTACCCATTTTTTTTCCTGCGACTAATTCTGCCACAGCACCACCTAATACAATTTGAGTTAATGAATCCAATTAAATTATTTTATATTTAAGTTAATTATAACGAGTAAAAAGTTTAACTTAGAATTAATAGTAAGTTAATAATCGCAATTTTAGTTTTTAAAAGACAACTAATTGTCAAAACCTTTCCTTATGAAGAAGATAATCTTTTTATTTAGCTGTATTATTTTAGCAAATTTAGTTTATTCTCAGAATTTCTACGATCGATCAACTGTTCAAACGATAGAGATTTTCTTTGCTTTTTCAAATTGGGATACGCAATTGGATGCTGCAACATCCACTGATGCTTATATTATCGCGGATTCGGTTCGAATAAATGGTCTTGTTTTCGATAGCGTCGGTGTCAAATACAAAGGAAATAGTTCTTACAATGCAAATAATAATAAGAATCCTTTACACATTGAATTAGATTACATTATCGGAAGTCAGGATTATCAGGGTTATACTGATATCAAACTTCAAAACGGATATTCAGATCCTTCCATGATACGCGAAGTTCTTTCTTATGCAATCCTAGAACAATACATGGACTGTCCGAAAGCAAATTTTGCTAACGTTTATATTAATGGAACATTGCGCGGGATGTATTCAAATGCTGAGAGTATTAATAAAAAATTCAATGGTGAACATTATTTTTTAGGCAATGATACTTATTTCAAATGTAATCCTATTGGAGGGGCGGGACCAGGAGTCACTATAAGTCCTGACCTTAAATATATTAATATGGATAGCTCTTCCTATTTGAATGGTTATGAGTTGAAATCAACATATGGCTGGAACAGATTAGTTGAATTAATTAATACACTTAATAATAATTTTTCAAGTATTGAAAATTTGCTTGATGTAGATCGTGCCTTATGGATGTTGGCATTCAATAATGTATTGGTTAACCTTGATTCATATAACGGAGCGTTTAGGCAAAATTATTACCTAACATGGGATTTGAATAATCGATTTGTTCCAACAGTTTGGGATTTAAATATGAGTTTTGGAGGTTTTCCAGGTGGTACAGGTTCAGGACCATATACAGCATCTAGTTTAGATCCTATGTCAAATAGTACTTCAACTAACCACCCTTTAATAGTAAAAATGTTAGCAAATCCGTTATACAAAAGGATGTATATGGCCCACATTCGAACGATTGTACAAGAAAATTTCGCCTCTCTGAATTACTTAATAATGGCTAATTCTTTACGATCAACCATTGACGCTTCTGTTCAAGCAGATCCTTATAAATTCTACACGTATGCGCAATATCAAAGTAGTTTAACAACAAATATTGCAGGTGGAGGACCTCCAGGATCAACTATTCCTGGCTTGCAAAACTTAATGGATGCACGTTCGAACTATTTTTCTACAAATTCAAATTACATTTTAGTATCTCCAACCATTACATCTACTAGTGCAAGTAGTAATGCGCCTACTTTTGGTGAAACAATTTATATCGCAGCTTCATGTTCCAATGAAACCACCGTTTATTTGGGTTATCGCAATAATCACCAATTGAAATTTAACCGTGTTCAAATGTTTGACGATGGGGCACATGGAGACGGGGCGGCAGGCGACCATGTTTTCGGATATCAAGTAACGATTGACGGAGCTGTTTTTGAATACTATATTTATGCCGAAAATTCAAGTGCAGGGATATTCAGTCCACAACGCGCAGAGCACGAATTTCATAATTTAACAGTGTCGCTACCATTTTGTAATGTCAGTGATGTTTTGATTAACGAAATTGTTGCTTCGAATTCCACTTCAGCTTATGATTTGAATGGCGAAAGCGATGATTGGGTAGAATTGTACAATACAACTTCGAATTCAATTGATTTGTCAGGAATGTATCTATCTGATGACGCTACTAATTTAATAAAGTGGGCATTTCCTATTGGAACAAGTATTCCTGCAAACGGATACCTTTTGGTGTGGTGTGATAATGATATTGGACAAGCAGGAATTCATACTAATTTCAAATTAAGTTCATTCGGTGAAAATCTCATATTTAGCAATGGAGCTACGATTTATGACCAAGTAGTGTTTGGTGTTCAAACGACTGATGTTGCGTACGCTCGTTGTCCTGATGGAAGTACTGATTTTGCAAATGTATCACCAACTCCTCTTGCTTCTAATAATTGTCTGGCGGGAATCGAAACACTTTCAGAACACTCAATTATCTTATATCCTAATCCATCTATTGGTTGGATTACCATTAAACAATCTGAATTCGATTTTTCAAACTATAAAATATTAGCACTGAACGGAGTTGTTGTTGAGAATGGAACGTTAGTTTCCGCCACTCAGGAAATTAATTTAGAGAATTTACAATTGGGTTATTACTTGGTATGTCTTGAAAATGAAAAACAAGAAAAGTTAACGATACCTTTACTAATTGAGCGCAATTAATGATAGAAAAATTCTATTTTTCCCGGATTTTCATTTGATTTGAAAGAAATTGAATGTTCTCCTGGTAAATACGATGAAAAGTTTTCTAAGAAGAAAAGTTGATGTGCTGAATCGTAAAAAAATAGTTCTTGAATTGGTTTTTTAACCTGAAAAAAAAGTGTTCCAACGCCTGTTTCCTTTGAATAATTCATTTTCTCAAGTTTTATTTTGCCTTTCGATCTACAATTTCTTGTTGGATAAAGAAATTCGAGATGACGAAGATCGCGATTAATAACTTCTATGACATGAGTTTTTTCTGGAATTTTAACTTGTAATTTTTGATTCCAAGACGATTGCTCTACGAATTTGTTTTTTTTTGAGATTTTCTCTCCTTTTTTCGTGTAGAAATTTAATATAATTTCTTGTTTTTTTGAAGATAAGTTTGTTGCCGAGGCATAGAACTCACCTTTTTCAAACAAAATTGCATTTGAATGGAACAAATAGGGTAGGGTATAAAAAATCGCCTTCGGTTGATTAAAGTAATCGAGGGAAGACCACGTCGGTCCAGGATAGCAATCGTTGAACTGCCAAAACAAAGAGCCCATGCACCTTGGAGCATTCAAACGATGTGCTTTAATTGCTGTTTCCATAGCAATTTTCTGAACTAATTGAGATTGATACAAAAATTCCATAAAGTTTTTCGGTTTCTTAAAGTACTTCAATGCGTGCTGAGCTATTTTTTTATTTCCAACATAGCTTTTTTGGTGATGCGAAAGAATTGGATTCGCCAAATCCCAATTTTCATGATTAGTAATATAGGTCATGGTTTTCGGACTTGGGAAACTTTGAAATCCAAATTCTGCATTGAATCTTCCAATGTTTTTTGAAAAATCAGAGATTTGGTCATTACCATGCCAAACGCCCCAATAGTGCTGAGTGCCATGATCGAATCGCTCGGGAAGTCCCCAGTTGCTCAATGGGGAGGTATGGGTGTAAGGTAAAGTTGTGTTTTTTGCTAAAATTCCGGGTATGCTGATTTGAAAAATTTGATTGTAACTAGTTTCAATAGTTTTTTGAGCGGATTCGTCTAACTTATATTGATTTTGTAGACCCCAATATTTCCATGCCACTTCAACTTCGTTATTTCCATTGAATAAAATCACACACGGGTGCTTCGACAATCTAAACGATTGATATTCGATTTCTTTCTCCAGATTGTCCAAAAATTCATGTTCACCCGGGTACATGGCGCATGCGAACATGAAATCATGCCAGACCATTATTCCATAGTTAGAACATTGTTCGTAAAAATAATCATCGAAATAGGTGCCGCCTCCCCAAATTCTGACCATATTGGCATTTGAGACTTTTATTTGCTGTATTAATGTGTCATAAACTTCAGGTGTGAGTTCAGATAGAAAAACTCGTGGAGGAATTATATTCATTCCAACACAAAAGATGGGATTCTTATTAATACACAGCTGAAACTTGGTACCAATAGAATCTTGATCCTGATTTAATTTAACAGATCTGATTCCAAAATAAAAAGGTTTAATTTCAATAATTTCATTCTTTTGATTGAGCAAAAGCAATGTGTCGTAATATAACTTAGCATTACCAACTCCCACAGGATTCCAAACTTTAGGATCCATAATATACATTGTTATTTTACCTTGATTTGAAAGTTGATTGATGGAAGTTTTGGGAATGTACTTCGATTTAACAAAACCCACAAACGTCGTATCAACTTTTAAATGCGCAGTTAAAACTGCTTTATTTTCAATAATCTCTTTTGTTTCTATCGAAATATCATGAAAAAAGGAAGTTGAGTTTTTATAAAAAATTACGGGCTTATCAATTCCAATGGTATTTATTCTTGCTGTCCAGTCCCAACCAAAGTGAAATTGAGGTTTGCGCGTAAGAGCGGAAACGTAGATGCTATCAACATCGTTTGGAGCGGGATAATGAAATGCTTCGGTATTAAATCTTTCTTTATGGTAAATCCTCGGCGGCGTAAGGATTATTTCAATCGTATTAATTCCATTTTTTAAATACTTATCGAGGGAAATTTCATGGGGAATAAAATAATTCGATGCAGAATAAATATTTTCTCCATTTACTATTATTTCCCCGTACGTATCAATGTTTTGACATACTAAGGTAGGATTGTTGTACTTTTCATTGACGAAAATCTCTGTTTTTAAACGCCAAGTATGATTCTCAATCCATCGGAATTTTTCGTCGTTCTTTTCTAAAAAAGGAGCTGTTAATTCTCCTGATGCAATTAATTTTTGCTGAATGCTTCCCTTGCTTCCAAAATTTTTCCATTCATTTTTGAGTGGGTGATAAAACTTCCAAATGAGCGTATCTTGACTGCTAATTTTAATCCAAAGAAAAAAGAAAATAACAGTAAAAACAGCATATTTCATTTTACCAATTTCTATCGAAAGGTGAATCCACCATTTTATCCTCGTCTTTTGTTTTTAGTGCATAATTAAAACCTGAATATACTGAGTATGCACCAACATTTCCTTTCTTATCAAGTGCTAAAAAACAGCATTGAAGATTCGTTAAATCTTTATTTTTTTTAATGATGCGGTTGACAGCTTCTTTACAAGCTTCTAGTGGTGTATAACCGTGCCTCATGAGCTCCACAACCGTATGGCTCCCCGCAATCCGTATGATCGCTTCTCCAAGTCCTGTAGCGGTACATGCCCCAATTTCGTTATCGACAAATAGCCCAGCGCCTATTATCGGTGAATCACCAATTCTTCCATGCATTTTGTAGGCCCATCCTGATGTTGTACATGCACCGCTTAAATCACCGTTTTGATCCATGGCAATTAATCCAATGGTATCGTGGTTTTCGTGATTTATCTCTGGTTTTTTATAGACTTCTTTATTTTCTTTCTTCCATTTTTTCCAATCTTTTTTTACCTCGGGTAGGGGAGTTTTACTTTTTTCAAAGCCATAATCAATGGCAAATTTTTTGGCGCCGTCTCCCACTAGTAAAACGTGTTGTGTTTTTTCCATAATTGCTCGCGCAACAGAGATAGGGTGTTTAATTCCTTCTAAAAAACCTACAGACCCGCATTTTCCTTCATGATCCATTATACTTGCATCAAGTGTAACATGGCCATCCCTATCAGGTCTTCCGCCAACACCGACGCTTCTATTGGTGATATCAGCTTCAGTTACTTTTACTCCTTTTTCTACGGCATCAATTGCTCTTCCTCCCTCGGAAAGTACTTTCCATGCAGCCCGATTAGCTTCAAGTCCATGAATCCAAGTGGATAATACAATTGGTCCATTAGCTTGAGATTCATATGTATTTTCTAACAATTCTGTTCCTTTCAACGGATTTACCATTGAAAGGGCACCTGTTGCGAGCCCAAGTTTTATAAAAGATCTTCTTTTCATTTAGCTCTTTTCAAGGCATTTAAATAATTATTGAATAAGGCAGAATTTTTAGAATGAGTTGCATAATCCACCGCAAAATTATGTCGATGCGAATTGTCAGGCTTTGCACACATGAACAAGTATTTTTCACTCGATCTATTTAGTACCGCATCTACTACTTTTGGAGATGGGATGTTTATTGGGCCGGGAGGAATACCTGTTTGCGTGTAAGTATTGTATGGACAATCTTTTACGCGCATGATATCTTTTTCGTAAGGTTGACTTGGAATTCCAATTGGATCGCAATAACGTACTGTTGGGCAAGATTGTAGCATCATGTTCGTCTCAATTCGATTTAAGTAAACAGCAGCTATTGTAGACCATTCTTCTGGGACTAAATTTTGCTCAGCGTATACGATACTGGCAACTGTTGTGGCTTCAAAAGGCTCCTTTAAACCTATTTTATTAAGTTTTGCAATTCTTTCTTCCGACCAGAATTTTTTGTATTCGGAGGCCATTCGATGAAAGTATGTTTCAGCATCGGTATCGTAATACATTTTGTATGTATTTGGAATAAAAACGGCAGGAAGTTGTTCATAAGTTAAGTTTATACCTTCTTTTTTCCAGTTTTCAGGATTTCTGATGTATTTGAATAAACTTACACTGTCAACATCAATACATTTTGAAACCTTACCACAAACATCTTCAATTGTACTACAATTATTAAAAGTAACTTCAACTTCCACTTCAGCATTTCCATTACCTTTACTGTTCTTAGTAAACCCATTCAGCATGTCCTTGTAACTAGAATTTGGTTTTATAACGTACTTTCCAGTAGCAATTTTATCTTCATTCAATTCTTTATATTCTCCAACAGTTAAAAAAGCATCTTTGTCGTCGATAATTTTTGCTTCTAATAATTGATCAGCTAATGCAGATAAGTTTGTGTTCTTTTTCACCATGATTTCCACTTCCTTGCTGTTAATGGATGTTTTTTTACCCTTGAAGTAGATATTCGCCATTGGAACGATAAAAAATAGACTAATCAGAAGTGCAATTCCTGAAAAAATTAATACTACAGTTCTTTTAGACATAATTGATAGGATAATTCGTTAAATCTTTTTCCTTTGAAAACTAGCCAATTAATTTTCTCTCCTACGCATTTAAAGCCTAAATGTTCGAATAAAGCAATACTTGCTTCATTGTCATGGTGAATGAAACACTGTAGGTTCGTCAAGTCGAGAATTTCACGGCAATAATCAATTACCAACTGGATGCTTTCTGAGGCGAAACCTTTTCTTTTATTTTTCTCCGAAGCAATTAGAATTCCAATACAAGCATGGCCATGTTTAAAGTTTACATCATATAAATCAAGTGTTCCGATTGGGTTATTCGTTTCGTTTTGACAAATAATAAACCGCAATTGGCCGGAGGTTCTTAGGTCAGATTGTTGATCTATCAAAAGATTAATAGAATGCATAGAAAATGGGATCTCAGTATTCGAGACCTTCCAATTATCGATATTGTTTTCCCATTGAAATAACGTCAATGCATCGTTTTTTTCTACAATTCTCAAATGGCAACTATTTCCTTTTAGCATGTTGTAGCGAAGTTAGTTTTTTTTCAATATCCTTCAAGTCATAATGAATAATTCCCGCTTGTGTTTCTGCCAGATTGAAAGTAAACGTTTTACCTAGACTTTTACCTTTTTTCAATTGAATTAGAAGTTCAGTCAGTTTTCTTGATGGGGCGTTGAGAAGTTTCGCAACGGGTTGAAGGCAACTAGACTTTAAATTAGAAGATTTATCAAATGACTCGTAAATCTGCGTAACTTCTTCCAGTTTACAATCAAATAACAATTCTACAAGCACGAGTGGGGTTGATTTTTTTATTGCCAATTGAAATAATTTAGGGGCTTCCCCATGTAATTCTTTCCCAGAAACCTTAAGACTAAAATAACTACCGGAAATTGAAATTCCAACATGTGGAGCAATTTCATTGGGTTTCCAAATCCAAAGGTATTGACCTGAGTTTAAATTTGGATGTACATTGTAGTGTACATCAGAAAACAGAAATTCAAATTTCAATTGTTCCATTGAAAACTGGAATAGCTGGGCCGGAAAGTTCAATATTTGTGTAAGATGACTCAGAATAAAAATAACGTACTATTAACTCCCCGCCTTTAACGTTGACTTTAACCTTTCGATTACCTAGTTTAGGGTTTAATTCATTGAATACAATTGCACACGCAGTAGCACCTGTCCCGCACGAAAGGGTTTCATCTTCAACTCCACGCTCATATGTACCAATGCTTATTTCATCATTTGCTACAACAGACATAAGATTTACGTTTATTCCATCTTTTTTGTATTCTTCATGATACCTTACTTCTCTTCCATAAGATACAATTGTATCCGTTGACAAATCCGATGATAACCTAACAAAATGAGGTGAACCCGTGTTTAAGATATATTCATTATTTCTTTTAAGAATTTCATGAACGGATTTCATTTGAATACTTATAAAATTGTCGGTGATTTTTGCGTGATGCTCACCATCAATAGCTTTGAAGGTTGTCTCTTTGTGAATTAAACCGATAGCTCGAGTAAAATGAACTGCGCAACGGGCACCGTTTCCACAAAAACTTTGCGATCCATCAGCATTATAATAATTCATAAAAAAGTCTGATGTTTTAGATTTCTCTACAATGATTAGCCCATCAGCTCCAATGCCAAACTTTCTGTCACATAGGTGCGTTATTTGATCTACCGTTAAATTGTATTGTTCTTTCGAAATATTGTCAATTAAAACAAAGTCATTTCCTGTACCTTGATATTTCGTAAAATGGATGACAGACATGGTAGTACAAAAATAAGCAAATATGCTTAACAATCTTTAACAGCCACATTGTACTATTTTGGCATTGATTTTTGTTAAAATTGTGTGAATCTTTAAATGAATTGACAATGAATTACGTAGGCTATTTAAAAATTTTAGGTGTAAGTTTGGTTGGAGGTACTATTCCGTTTGTGACTAACGAGCTTGTAAAAGAGGTTCATCACGAAACGATAGTAGAGCGCGTATCTGAAAAGAATCCTGAAGCAAAGGTTATAACTGAGACGAAAATTGTGAATACCGGGATTGATTTTACAGAGGCCTCTGCACAAACGATTAATTCTGTTGTTCACGTGAATACTAAGGTTGTTCAAACGACCTTTCAACGAGATATTTTTCAAGAATTTTTTTATGGACCTGGTGCTGGTGGTAGAGAATTCAAGCAATTTGGTTCTGGTTCGGGATCCGGGGTAATTGTATCAGAAGACGGTTATATTGTGACTAATAACCACGTTATTGAAAACGCTAGTGAAATTGAAGTTGTATTGAATGATAATTCTAAGTATGTGGCAAAAGTAATTGGTGCAGACCCTTCGACAGATATTGCCGTTCTGAAGATCGAAGGTAAGAATTTTCAAGCAGTTAATTTCGGAAACAGCGACGAGTTGAAAATAGGAGAGTGGGTGTTAGCTGTAGGAAATCCGTTTAATTTAACTTCTACTGTAACTGCAGGAATAGTTTCCGCCAAAGCTAGAAATATTAACCTTTTGAGTGAACGAAACGGTCAAGATATCGTACCCATTGAATCGTTTATTCAAACCGATGCCGCTGTTAATCCAGGAAATAGTGGAGGTGCATTGGTTAATACAAAGGGTGAATTAGTTGGAATAAATACGGCAATTGCTTCACAAACTGGTAGCTATTCGGGTTATTCATTCGCTGTCCCGGTAAATCTTGTGAGGAAGGTAATGAATGACTTAATAGAATTTGGAATAGTGCAAAGAGGATATTTAGGAGTTAAAATTTCAGATGTCACGCAAGAATTGAAGGAAAAAAACAAATTGAAAGATTTAAAAGGTGTTTATGTTGCAGAGGTAATTGATGGAGGCAGTGCAGACAAAGCAGGTTTAAAAAATGGAGACGTAATATTAAAAATTGGGTCACGAGAAGTAAATTCCGTTGCAAACCTTCAAGAAGAAATCGGAAAAAAACGACCGGGAGACAAGATAGAAGTGCTCGTAAGACAAAAAGATGGTGATGAGCTAATAAAAGAACTTATATTGCGTAACAAAGAGGGAGAGACTTCATTATTATCAAAAGAAGAGATTAAAAGAAATGCAGCTTTAGGAGCAACTTTTGTTGAATTGACTGAAAAAGAAAAAAAGGAGATGAATATATCTTTCGGTGTGAAAATTTCGGCCATTACTACCGGCAAATTAAAATCACTTGGATTAGGAGTCGGTACAGTTATAACAAAAATTAATAATGAAGCCATAGAAACAGTGGATCAATTAACTTCAAAACTTAACGGAAACAGTAGAGGAGTTTTGTTAGAAATTATCAACACTTCTGGCCGGAAAGATTATGTAGGTTTTGGCTTGTAAAAAGTGTCTTTTGGGCATGCTTTTTGGTAAGCAAAAAAGTTATCAAAAAAAGCTAAAAAAAGTATGTTAATATTTTAAAATTCATTTTTTTTAGTTTTACTTTGCTACCTGTTCAAAAGAGACCAAATAAGTTAATTAATACCGCGAAAAAGAGAGAATGAGACAGTTAAAAATCACAAAATCAATCACCAATCGAGAAAGTCAATCATTAGATAAATACCTTCAAGATATAGGTAGAGAAGAGTTAATTACAGCAGAAGAGGAAGTTGAATTAGCAAGAAAAATAAAAGCCGGAGACCAACGGGCACTAGAAAAACTTACGAGAGCGAATTTAAGATTCGTTGTATCTGTGGCTAAACAATATCAAAATCAAGGATTAACATTGCCAGATTTGATTAATGAAGGAAACCTTGGATTGATAAAGGCCGCCCAGAAATTTGATGAAACACGTGGTTTTAAGTTTATCTCATACGCTGTTTGGTGGATTCGACAATCGATTCTTCAGGCTTTGGCAGAACAAGCAAGGATTGTTAGGCTTCCTTTGAATCAAGTTGGTTCTTTGAATAAAATAAACAAAGCCTTTTCTCGTCTTGAGCAAGAATACGAACGTCCGCCTTCAGCAGAAGAATTAGCAGAAGCATTGGAAGTTCCAGAAGATAAAATTAAAGAATCGTTAAACGTTTCTGGTCGGCACGTATCGATGGATGCACCATTGACGACAAATGAAGACGGTGGAACATTGATGGATGTAATGGCCAATGCTGATGCTCCGAAAACAGATCACGCATTAATGGCAGAGTCATTGCAGAAAGAAATTGAGCGTTCATTGAGCACTTTAACGGATAAAGAACGTGAAATTATTCGTTTATTTTTCGGAATTGGAATGAATCACGGCTTAACACTTGAAGAGATAGGTGCAAAATTCAACTTGACAAGGGAACGTGTAAGACAAATCAAAGAGAAAGCAATACGTAGGTTAAGACACACGTCTCGCAACAAATTATTAAAATCGTATTTAGGTTAACTAAATATTAAAATGTTTTGAAGGCTGTTAGTTTACTGACAGCCTTTTCTTTTATATCTTTGCGCCACAATCAACAAGAACACATTTATGGAATCAGTAATCGGTTACGAGAAAGAGCTTAAATCTCATATTGAGAGAGAAAGAGCAGCAGTTAAATTGCAAAGTAAAGTCGGAGAATTACTTTACGATAAAGGTATTGAATTGGTATTGTTCCGCCACCATTTAATAGATGTAACAATTTCGGAAATTTTAAATCTGCATGAATATGCAGGAAAGGTGGTGAATAAACCAATCGATGTTTTTACTACATCAGAACTCGCAGAAGAAATTTTGGCCATGCCCTTAACCTCTGCAAAATTAGATATTGGTAAATTAGCAAGTGAATGGCTAGCAGAAAAAAACAATTTCGCATCAAAGTCATCTTTTTTATCTTCGAAAATTGGTGGGCTAAATTCTGGGAGCGAGAATGGAACGGAACCACGAGACGTTATTTTATATGGATTCGGTCGAATTGGTCGTTTGGCTGCTCGTGAATTAATAAAACAAGCAGGAAAAGGTCAACAACTTAGGTTGCGAGCAATAGTTACTCGAGGAAATACCGACAATGATATTATTAAAAGAGCCTCATTGTTAAGAAACGATTCAGTTCATGGTGCTTTTCGTGGATCTGTGATTGAAGATTTAACCAATAAAACCCTAAACATCAATGGTCAAATTGTTCAAATGATTGATGCTTCCTCGCCTGAAGATATTGACTATACAAAATATGGAATAAAAAATGCCCTTGTTATTGACAATACAGGAGTTTTTACTACAAGAGAGGCATTGGCTCGCCACTTGAAATCACAGGGAGTTGCTAAGGTTTTATTAACTGCCCCAGGTAAAGAGGTTCCGAATATTGTGTACGGTATAAATCAAGGCACATTGGATGTCGAAAATGAGACTATTTATTCTGCTGCTTCATGTACAACAAATGCTATAACCCCAATTCTGAAGGTGGTAAATGATAAATTCGGTATAGTTAAAGGTCACATTGAAACCGTACATGCCTACACAAATGACCAAAATCTTTTAGATAATATGCACAAAAAGCCAAGAAGAGGAAGATCTGCGGCAATAAATATGGTCATTACTTCCACAGGTGCAGGAAGTGCCGTTACTAAAGTCATTCCAGAACTAAAAGATAAACTTACCGCCAATGCTGTGCGCGTTCCTACTCCAAATGGCTCACTGGCTATTTTAAGTTTGGAATTAGCTCAGACGACTTCATTGGAGGAAATAAATAGCACTATAAAGGATGCAGCGCTAAATGGTGATTTGGTTAATCAAATTTATTATTCGTTTGATCCAGAATTAGTTTCAAGCGATATTATTGGAAACACGTGTTGTTCGGTATTTGATTCGAACGCCTCGATAGTTTCGAAGGATGGAAAAAATGTAGTTCTTTATTCTTGGTATGATAATGAATTTGGTTATACCAAGCAGGTTATTCGACTAGCTAAATACATTTCAAAAGTGCAACGCGCAATTTACTATTAATTGTAAAGGCTCCGAAAGGAGCCTTTTTTAGTATATTTGATTTATGTCCGGAATTACAATCGCTATAGATGGTTACTCAGCATGTGGTAAAAGCACCTTAGCGAGGCAATTAGCAAGTTATTTTGGCTATTTATTCATTGATTCTGGTGCAATGTATCGCGCAGTAACCTTTTATGCCATTCAAAAAAAGTTGATTTTGGAGGGAAATATAGAAGAAAATAAATTAATAAGTCACTTAGCAAATATTCACTTGAAGTTTGAAGAAAAAGATGGTTGCGCCCATATTTTTTTGAACGGTCAGGATGTCGAAGATGAAATCCGTCAAGGCGAAGTGCCAAATTTCGTTTCTAAAGTGGCTGCAATTAGAGAGGTTAGAGAAAAACTGGTTGAGGAACAACGTAAAATGGCACTTTATGGAGGAATAGTAATGGATGGGCGTGATATTGGAACTGTTGTTTTTCCCAATGCAGAGCTTAAGTTATTTGTGACGGCTAGCAAAGAAGTTAGGGTGGAAAGAAGGTGGAAAGAATTGCAAAAAAAAGGAGTTTCTATGAGTAAGATAGAAATTCAAAAAAACTTGGAATCACGAGATTTAATCGATACTACCCGAATTGAGAGTCCACTTAGGAAAGCGAAAGATGCCATATTACTAGATAATTCAACATTTACAAAGGAAGAACAATTAAATTGGGTCATTAAACTTGTTGAACAGGTTCTAACTAGTAAAAATCTTTCCTAAATCCCACAGAAAAATTGAAAATTAATGGGCTGTATAAGTTTGTGCTTTGCGCTGTTGCATTGGAAGGTAAGGCTAACAGAGAATAACCACCTGTAACATCCATATAGAATGTTCCTGTTGCCGGATCAGTATATTTAAGTCCTCCTTGAAGTCCAAGTAATATACTCAAAATACTACCAGAAGATTCTTCGCCATTGGGTAATGTATATTTTGATTTATCATAATAATCGTAGTTACGTTTTACAGAACTATTCATTAACATAAAACAACTTCCCCCATATCCAGAAAAACCATTATCGTAGCCATTACCGAGGTAGTAACGCGTACCCCCCTCAATTGTAAGATGACTCAGTGATGCAACATATTTAGTTAATACTTGATATGGTACTGTGTTAAAGTCATTAGCTGTTAAAAAAGTAGAGGCGCTGTCTTGTTCATTTTGTGGAAAATAATATCCAATTCTACCATAAATGGTCAATTCATTACTTCTAGGTAACTCACCACCTATGTGTAGTCCATAAAAATAGTTGGGTTTGCTAAATCCCTTGAGAAATCCAGTACCGGCATTTATTGAAAATTGCGCAATACTTGTTGAATAAGCAGCCACACATACTAATAAAATTAAGATTCTTTTCATAAGCACTATTTAATGTAACAATCTTCATCATGAGCTCCTGCAATTAATCCAGCGCTCTTAAGAAATTCATTAGCAATCTCTTTTCCAACAAATTTAAAGTTCTTTTTTAACAATTTTGTCCATTCTATTAATGTTTTTCCTCTATTCTCTTCTAACCAGTTAAAAAAACTTCCAAATGATTCTTGTATTTTTAAAATTTCGTGAGCATTATATATTATTGCCAATATTTTTAAACGATGTCGAATGATCAATTTGTCCTCTAGTAACTCCTGTATTTTACTATCCTTGTAAAATGCGACCTTTTCAATGTCAAAATAATCAAAAGCGTTGTTTAAAAATGGACGTTTCTTCAACACGATATGCCAAGACAAGCCTGCTTGGAATATTTCCAGGGATAATCTTTCGAATAGTTGCCTATCGTCTCTAGTGATTTTGCCATGTTCAAAATCATGGTATTGCTTGTGTATATCATCTACACCTAATGTTCTGCAATATTGACAATATGAAACATTTCCGGAAATCATGTAACTTTACGAAGTTAAATGAAAAAAACTATTCTTTTTTCTTTTGTTACTGCCTCTCTCACATTTTTGGTCTTCAGATTTACCAAGATTGGATTTTTTCATTTTTTCAAAAACAAACAAGAGCGTAATTTTCCATTTGAAGAAGGTTATTATAACTTTCAAAATCCAATAAAGGGGATCGATTTTTCAAAGTTAGATAGTTCTTTCTTTTTCGAAAAATTGACAACAAATTATAGGGAAGAACTTTGCAAAGATATAGCGGAGCAACAAGGTGTTAAGTTAAATTACATTGAACAGAATATTGTTTCGACGAGAACACGAACAAATGGGTTAATCATTTTTGAGAATGTTTTACATATAGTTAATTTACAAAGTTATCCTCTTACAATTGAAGATTCATATTCGCTAGATTTGGAAAATGTACAGATTAGTGATTGTTACTACAGCAATTATCATCAGTTACTTTATCTGATTGGTGTTGATTCAAAAAATCAAACGGGAGGAATTTGGTGTTTTCAGCCTTCTATTCATGAAATGATAAGAATTAAAAGTTGGGAATTAGATGCTTCATTATCAGATGAGCCAATATCCATTGGATTGGGTCCAAAAGATAATAATATCTATGTTTTAACCAAGGATAAAGTCCTTCATGTTCTTGACAATGAGGCAAATGAAATCAAAAGTATAGAGTATCCTGTAGCATCTCAAAGTGTTAAAATTAGGTTTCAAGAAAATGGTGACTTACAAACTGTTGTGAACAAAGAACTGATGTGTACGCCGTGGGTTAAACTTTATCAAAAAAAGCGTTAGTCGAGGATGAATTTTCGAGCCATAGGTCCTTCGTTGAATAAAAGGTCAATTATGGATAAGTTAGGGATGAAGTTCTCTGAAAAACCAATTATTTGTTGATATGAACTGCATGGATTGACATGTTTGTCAAGGTAATTCACCGCCAGGTACTTTTTATTAGAAATAAATTCAGTTGTTTGCGTTAATGGTTCATTCAAATCGAGCATGCGAAAGATATAATCTAATAATTCATGGTTTATATCAATTAAAAAATCATGTTTTCTCAATAAAATGTCATTCAGGCCATCAAAGTATTCTTCAAAATAAGGTGCTGATGCATATGCTGTTTTAATTGCTCTTGTGTGTTCAATATACCATTTCGTTGAATAGTCAATAAGAACATCTTTGGTTAAAAGTTTAAGACCTTTTCCATGCTTTACCGGAATACTCAACACTTGTATACCATTAGCTGTGAGTATTTCACACCTGTTACGGATTGTTTGTTTTGTGTAGTTCTCATAGATCTCTATCACTCGACTAGTGGCCAAAAGCTCCCTTATGTAGAATATTGAAGGAAGAAATGCTGTGGGAAGCGGATTCAATTTACTCGATAAGTTTGAAAATTCTATCCCACCTGACACCTTTGTACGGACTTTTGGAGAACCAAACTAATGATGCCCTTCCTACAATATGGTCTTCGGGCACAAAACCCCAAAAACGTGAATCAGCTGAACCATATCGATTATCTCCCATCATCCAATAATAGTCCATCTCAACAGTATACGTTGTGGTCTTTTTTCCGTCAATATAATACCCGTCTTTTCTTTCCTCCAAGGAGTGTCCTTCATATGCAGTTATTATGCGTCGATAATATGGGATGGTTTTCGATGTTAATGTAACCACTTGCCCTTCGTATGGTATCTGAATTCGTTCGAAATGTGTTGTAGCATTGGCGATATTTAAGTCTTTAGGAAAAAAATCTAAATTCTTAATACGTTGAAAGTCTGTCAGATTTTTCTTGTCATATTTTGGGTCCAATACTTTTATTAATCTACCTTTAAGTAAGGGGTAATCTTCAATTAATCGTTGTTTTTCATTTCCTGTAAGGTTAAGCGTATATTCCCGAACAAATTTTGATTCTTGATTTGGTCCCATTTCATTGTATTCTCGATATTCCACATCCATTCTTGTATGTCCCTTTTCATCATTTTCTAAACCGTAAGTCGCTTGCAAATCAGCAGGAGATGGCAATATAAAATCATCACCAATTTTCACTTTGTATTTAAATGTCTGAAATTCATAAATATCTGAAGGTTTATCATTGATATACAATACGGCGTCTTTAATTTCCATGTAATCACCAGGAAGTGCAACACAACGTTTAATGTAATTTTCTCTTTTGTCTACGGGTCTATAGATTAGACCGAAATGCTCAATGAGTTTATTTTCCATTCCGTCCCAAGCCACTTTATCCTCTGCTAAACTTTTTCTTGCCTTAGAAGTCCAACTAGTATATTCATTGATAAATTTAGATGCATACTTTTGAAGAATGAGGTCTCTCGCCTCCATTGTATAATATTGTTCAACGTAACCGGGATTCGACTTTGCTAATTGGGAGGTCATGAGTTGAATTTCATTGTCAAACTGATCAATAAAAAGTCGTTTTGCCTCGTTGATTACGATCCCATGATAATCATGTCCCATCAATCCGTTTGGCATTCTCGGGTCAAAAACAGCGGTGTCTCCTGAGGGATAATTAAATACCACTACATCATTTCTTTCAATTTCGCCAAATCCGGGTAAACGAAAATAACTTCCTTTTTCAAAAGTAGTGTACGAGGGAATATTAATGAATGGAACATTATTGTGAACCAAAGGATGGGAGAGAGGAGTAACAGGCACTTTTGGACCGTAAGCCAATTTATTAACGAATAAAAAATCACCTACCAGAAGTGTTTTTTCCATCGATCCTGTTGGAATTTGAAAAGGTTCAAAAACATAGGTGCGAATTATTCCAGCGGCAATTAATGCAAAGAGAATAGAGTCTCCCCATTCTTTAACACGTGATTTTTCTCCAGGTTTGTCTCGAGAGACCGCATCTAAAATGGTTGTAATTATATGGCCAATCACTGGAACGCACAGGAACAATACGATATGATCTCCCCATTTACGCTCCTCTGCTTCTTTTGTATTGGCCCAGTTAGTCTCTTTACCAAAAGAATTTTTATCAGCGATTACTTTCCAATAAAGATAGTAAGGAAAAATAATACCTTGCAGCGTATCAATAAACGAGTATTTTCCAAATCGTCGAAGCAGTGTTACATTTGCTACAATCATCATTACTAAATGAACACCTGGAAAAATTAACAGTAAGCTCCAATAAGGTTTTCCCAACGTGAACTTGTACAGTACAAAATAGTTGTAGCCTGGGACCAAAGCTTCCCATTTTTCTCTTCCCGCAAGAGGAAATATTTTCCACCATTGCGACAGGTAAGGATTAACGAGTAGAATAAAAAGATAAAAATAAAGAAATGGCATGATTATAAATTTAGTACATCAGACATAGTAAAGACACCTTTTTTATCGAAAAGGAATTCAGCAGCAAGAACGGCTCCTAAGGCGAAACCAGTTCTATTTTTTGCTTCGTGTTTTATTTCAAGACGATCGATTGGGGAATCATAGCATATTGTGTGAGTTCCTGGAACCTCAGGTAATCTAATAGCACGAATAGGGATTTCGTTTTTAGCTGCTATCTCATGTTCGATGAGCGTCCAATTCTCATAAGATTTTAAATTTTGTAACATCCCTTCCGCCAAGCTTACAGCGGTGCCGCTCGGCGCATCAAGTTTTTGCAAATGGTGAACTTCCTCTATGCTTGGCTCGTAATCTATTTGTGAGTTCATTAGTTTAGCCAATACTTCATTCAACTTGAATAAAATGTTTACCCCAACACTAAAATTAGAGGAGTATAACAAACTACCATTTTTTTGTACAACGCTATTTCTCACAGCATTTAATTCTTTTTGCCAGGCAGTGGTTCCTACCACCACAGGGATTGAAGATTCAAGGCAAGTGAAAATATGAGAGGTTGCTAAATGAGGTTGTGTGAATTCAATTGCCACATCTGCCTTACTTTGCATTAAAAGTTCCTTTGATAGGATATTTTTTGAAGAGAACGTAATGCAAATTTCGTGTCCTCTTTCTCGCGCAATTAGTTCAATGGCTTTACCCATTTTACCATATCCTATCAACGCAATTTTCATGTGAACAAAGATAAGGATAATTACCTAAAAATAAAGTCGAGTCTAACACCCGCAATATTCTTATTCAACATCGGTTGAAGCTTGAGGCTCACATCATCGCTTATATCGAAATTTAGAAAATGAGCTTCCACGCCTGCATCAACAATTTGTACACCATAGATAGCGAGTGTCAAAAGGATATATAAATCTCGGTTATTTAAGTATTGTTTTTGCAAGGAGATTAGTCCCAAATTGTCGTAATTTTCCCATGTCAGTGAAGGACTGTTTCCTGCCAATCGGTTGTAATATTCTTGTTTTACCTGATTTTGGCTGATATGATTTTGATATATAAAGTACGCTGAAGTCCCAAGACTAGCATAAATCAATGGAACTTTCCAATATGCTGATTTAAATTTTTTCTCACTAAGTCGAGCATTTCTTACTTGTCCTGCACCTGGTAAAATTGAAGAGTAGAGCATGCTTTTTTTGTAAGGATGCTGTTTTGTAACGGTATCTAATTGAGAAAATGAAAAATGGCAAGAGAGCAATAACCAAAAAATCGCAAGGGATTTCATTCGTTCATCAACAAATTTAACAATTTTGTGTATTCTTTATCATTTTTAAAGTGAAGCACAATTTTCCCTTTCCCTCTGTCATTTTTTGCAATTTCTACCTTCGAATGCATTTTATCTGTAAGGTGTAAGGCAACTGCTTCTAATTCAGAAATCACCGCTGTTTTTTTCGTTTGACGAGGAGTTGTAGACTTAGATTTAACTTGGGTTAATGATTCTACACTTCTTACAGATAATTCTTCTTCGAGTATTTTTTCGAGCAAATTTATTTGTTCTCCTTCATTCGTAATTGACAACAGAGCTCGTGCATGTCCCATGGTGATTTTTCTATCACGCACAGCAGCTTGAATAGCAGCAGGTAATTTTAATAACCTAAGATGATTTGTTATATCTGGTCTAGATTTAGAAATTTTAGCACTCAACTGCTCTTGCGTTAAGTCACATTCATCTATTAATCGTTGATAGGACAATGCAACCTCTATGGCGTTTAAGTTTTCTCGTTGAATATTTTCAACCAACGCCATTTCTAACATTGCTTGATCGTTAGCAATACGAATGTAGCAAGGAACCTCTACAAATCCGGCCAAGCTACTTGCCTTGAAGCGCCTCTCGCCTGAAATCAATTGGTAGCGGTCGCGTCCCATTTTACGCACCGTCAAGGGCTGAATTATACCATGTTCACGAATAGATGCTGATAGTTGTTCGAGCGCCTCTACTTCAAAGGAAGTCCGCGGATTAAAAGGATTTGCTTCAATTTGTACTATTGGAATCATGGCAATCCCACCAACTGGACTCTCTGTGCTTGAGGTAATGTCTGTCCCGGAATTTTGAAGTAATGCACCCAATCCGCGCCCCAAGGCTGGGTGCTTTTTCTGATTAGAGCTCATGGTCAATTTGAATGTTTTTTTCGTCGTTTCCAATCTTGGTAAGGTTATTCTTTTGTAATAACTCCCTTGCGAAATTCAAGTAATTTATGGAACCTTTTGACCCTGCATCATACATGATAATTGTATTTCCGTGACTTGATGCTTCACTTAATGTAGTGTTTCTGTGAATAACGGTATCGAAAACCAATTCTTGAAAATGTGTTTTCACCTCGTCAACAACTTGGTTGGCCAATCTAAGGCGCGTGTCATACATTGTTAAAAGCATACCTTCAATTTCCAAGTCGGGATTTAATCTGCCTTGTACAATTTTAATTGTATTTAGAAGTTTAGTTAATCCTTCTAAGGCAAAATATTCACATTGAACTGGAATCATTACTGCATCGGCAGCAACTAAAGAATTTACTGTAATCAAACCTAGCGAGGGTGAGCAGTCAATCAAAATAAAATCGTAAGCGTCTTTAATTTTCTCTAACGCACTTTTTAGTAAGTATTCGCGTTGCGGAAGATTGATCATTTCTAATTCTGCACCAACTAAGTCAATATGTGAAGGCAGTATATCTAGGTTAGGACTCTGTGTCGTTAAAATCACATCTTTTGGATGAACACCGTTTACTAAGCAATCGTAGATATTTCGAACGCTTTTTGGATCGAAACCAGTTCCCGATGTAGAGTTTGCTTGAGGATCAGCATCAACTATTAGAGTTTTATATTCTAAAACGCCCAAACACCCACCCAGGTTGATACATGTTGTGGTCTTTCCAACTCCTCCTTTTTGATTCGCAATTGCTATTATTTTTCCCATAGTTATCTTGGTAAAATTACGCTAAAAACAAGTGTGTAAAAAGAAATGGTTCCTTTACTTTTCAACGTGATATCTACAAAATGTGTTTATATCTTTAAACTTTACTTGTTAGGTTTTTCAAGTCTTCAACTCGTTAAAAATTTCACATACGATTAAAAAATGAGGTTTTTGTTAGTGTATTTGTTGAATTATTTGTAATATTGCACCCCCAATTCAACGGGATTTGAAAATTTGAAGAGATGAATGTTATTAGAGAAATTCAAAACGAATTGTACACTACTAAAGATTTCCCAAAATTTGGAGCAGGTGATACAGTGAATGTTTCGTACAAAATAGTAGAAGGAAACAAAGAGCGTATTCAGCAATTTCAAGGCGTTGTTCTTCAACGAAGAGGAGCGGGAGCTACTGAAACGTTTACCGTTCGTAAAATGTCCGGAAATGTTGGCGTCGAGAGAATCCTTCCAATCAATTCGCCCTTCATTGATGCGATAGAAGTAATTAAAAGAGGTGCTGTTCGCCGTGCAAGAATTTTCTATTTTAGAGAAAGAACAGGTAAGTCTGCTCGTATTAGAGAGAAAAAGAACTTTACTTCAGCAAAGTAATTTTTGTTAATAAAATATATTAAAAGAGGAATTTGTTCCTCTTTTTTTATGCCTTGAAGGTTAGGGTGTAAATTCAAATTCTGTACGTCGATTTCGCGATCTATGGTATTCGTTAGTGTTTGGGAGACTTGGTTTACTTTCACCATAGCCTATTGCTTGTAATCGTTCTATAGCTATCCCTTTGGAAACCAGGTAGTTTTTAACTTCATTTGCCCTATTTTGCGATAGAATTAGATTCAGTTGATCGTCACCGATGTCATCTGTGTGACCCTTTACAGTTACTTTGAGCGACTCATTTTTTATCAAATAGGAAGCAAAACTATTCAAGAGTGCTTTAGCTTTTGAATTCAACGCATAAGATTCACTGGTAAAAAAAACATCAGCTAAACGATAGGATTTACCTACTTCTATTTTCTCGAGAATTAATTCGCCAAGTTTTAATTTCGAGTCAACCGCTTTTTCTAATGATTCCTTCTCGATTACTTTGGCCTGGAACGCATAATTTTCTTTACTGATACTTACAGTAACATCTTGCTTATTGGAAACTTTTACTACCGCGGCAAATTTTCCGTCGTCTCCATTAAGTTTGAACTGTTGAGTTTCTCCGCTCTCATTGTAATTGATATCAATAACCGCGTCTTTAATGGGACTTCCATCTTCGTTTTTTAGATCACCTTTAATTATAATTACTTCCTGGGGCCGTGCCTGTTCATATAAATCAAATGAATAAATATTCCATTCACCTTCTTTTAAACTTGAAAAATAAGCTACTCGACCACTAGTAGACACAAAAATACCTAACTCATCATTAATTGAATTTATTGGAAAACCTATATTTTTTGGTTTTGTCCAACCATCACCGTCTCGACGAATATAGAATATATCCAATCCGCCGGCACCTTTTCTATCTATTGAGGTACTTGATACAAAATAAAGTGTTTCACCGTCTTGATGAAAAAACGGACTTTTGTCTTTCCCGTTGGTGTTTATTATATCGAATGGGATAGCTTTTGACCAGGTCCCATCAAATTGTCTCTCAGACATATAAATGTCGTTGTCTTTAGAGCCATTTCTAACGGTTGTAAAAAAAAGAAGTTTACCATCTGAAGATAAAGTTGGTTGCGCCTCCCATCCATCGGGTGTATTAATTGCAGGACCCATGTTTTCTAGAGGGGACCATTCAAAATCATTTCCACCTTTTCCTTTTCGACGGTATTTTGAAGTATAAAGGTCACAATTTAAGTAATATTGATTGAAAACGATTTCTTTCTTGCAAGCACAAACAATCATTTCCTTGTTGTCTACCGAAAGTGTAGTCGTGCCGTAATTGAAAAAACTTCCGTCATTGAACGGAGCAGGAAGGGGTGTTCCATAGTCAAAGTTTAAAGTGGTTTCATCTTTGATAGCGAGGGTAAGTTCTTCTCGGATATTTTCGCTAATATCACCAAGGGTTTTTCGATCTACTTTTCGTGAGAAAAAAAGCAAGTCATTGTCAGGCGATATCATGGGAAAATACTCGTCTAGTTGAGTACTCACGTTTTTTACTTTGGAAGGATTAAACGGTACCGGGTTATTGAATAGATTTTTTTCAAAGATCAAATCATCTAAAACGGATTGAGCACTTTTCTTACGAGAAATAAAATCATCCTCGAGTTTGCCTAAATCATCCTCCGGAAAATCGATGTATTTTTGAAGATAGGGGATTGCGGCATCTTGCTCACCCATAGAAAGTAAATTTTCGGCAATGTTATAGTAACAGCAGGCATGATAGTTCGCACATTTTTTGATAGTTGCTTGGTAAAACAAGTTTGCTTTTTTTTGTAAACTATATCCTTCTTTTTGATTTCCCTGTGTGAATTTGCTTTGCGCATCTTTATTATTGAATTCTGCTAAATAGAAATATGTTTTAGGATTATCCGGAAAATCAACTGCTAATTTCCCTAATTTCTCCATTCGTTTCACTTGATCTTTTTCACTCAGTGCTTTAATGAACTTTTTTTCAAATTTTGGATTGATTTCTTGGCAATCGGTTTGTTGGGCAAACATTTGGTTGGTAAACCCGAAAACAATAAAAAAAAGATGGTTTTTTAACATAGAAAAACAGACAACTTATTATAGCCTAAAAATGAAAAAAGGTTACAACTGTTTAATTTAATTTTTTCAGGCAATCAAGGAGTATGGATATTTCTTTTTCACCAATATCTAGGTGAGTTACAAAACGGATCATTCCCGGACCAAATGGCATACAAAGAATCTTATTAGCTTTAAGTTGCTCAATTATTCTGTTTCGGATTTCATCATCTTTTACAACAGCGACAATGATGTTTGTTTCTACTGGAACAACATCTTTTACCCACGTTAAAGAGGACAATGTCTCGGCAATAAGTTTTGCATGAAGGTGATCTATTTTTAATCGATTAATGTTGTTTTTTAGTGCATACAACCCGGCGGCTGCAATGATCCCCGCTTGCCGCATCCCGCCGCCAAAAACTTTTCGTATTCTTCGGGCATTTAAAATTTGTTCTTTGGTACCTAAAAGTATTGATCCTACAGGAGCTCCTAGGCCTTTTGAAAGGCAAATAGAAATGGTATCAAAATTCCCTGCATAGGTTTTATAATCAATACCAGTTTCCACTAAGGCATTAAAGAGGCGAGCACCGTCTAGATGCAAAGCAAGTCCATGTGCTTTGCAAAGAGAATTGATTTGAACGATATTTTCATAAGTATAAATTGCACCTCCTCCACGATTTGCAGTATCCTCAATACTAACTAATTGCGTTAGCGGGAAATGTACATCATGCGCTGGATTAATCCATTTTTCAATCGTGGAAGCGCTGACCCGACCTCTATCTCCTTCTATTGTTCGGATAGATGCGCCAGAATTTCTTGCGATTCCGCCTCCCTCATACTTGAATACATGACTCTCGTAATGACAAATAACTTCTCCACCAGGTGTTACATGAAGATTAATTCCAATTTGATTTGTCTGTGTGCCTGAAGAACAAAAAATGGCAGCTTCTTTACCAAACAATTTGGCTGCGAAAATTTCTAATTCATTGACCGTTGGGTCTTCACCAAATACGTCGTCGCCAACAGGTGCAATCATCATATACTCCAACATTTCTTTTGTTGGTTTTGTAACTGTATCGCTTCTTAAATCAATCATCTGTGTATTTTTACAAAAATAATGGAACTGATGGATTTACTACCATATTGTATAATTGCAATCGTTGCATTTCTTGCAGCACTCAGTACATTTTTTTCTGGCTTTGGATTAGGTACTGTCCTTTTTCCGGTATTTGCTTTTTTTTTTATTCCGGAAATTGCCTTGGCCACAACAGCAATAGTGCATCTTATTAATGGGGTTTTTAAAGTAGTGCTAACTGGAAAAAATATTAATTGGTCGATATTTTATCGCTTTGGTTTATTTGCGATTTTCGGTTCTGCAATCGGGGCGTATTTAGTATATGTGCTAGGTGATTTAGGTACATTTTATGTAATTTCTTTTAATTCAATGGCTAATCATGTCAACTACACACATTTTTTTTTAGGTGTGGTAATGATCTTTTTCGCGGTACTGGAGTTCTCCTCATTTCTAGAGAATAGGAAAATTGGTCGAATTTGGATTCCTCTGGGTGGGTTAATAAGCGGTTTTTTTGGTGGGTTTTCAGGTCATCAAGGTGCAATTCGTGCTGCTTTTCTATCCAATGCTGAACTAACGAAGTATGAATTTATAGCGACTTCTGCCTTCTTGGGGGTAATCATTGACGTGACAAGAATATCTTCGTATGCTCAGGAGCTAACTACATCTCTGCCATTTGCTTTAGTCGCAACAGGCGCCGTTTTTGCAATTTTTGGAAGTTTACTTGGAAATCAATTACTCAAAAAAACGGAAATGCGGATCATAAAGTGGGTAGTGGGAAGTTTTCTTTGTGCGGTTGGGACTCTAATGGTCCTTGGATTTCTTTAATTATCCTCGGGATTACGAGGGAATTTAGAAATTACTTTGAATCGTTTACCCTGTTTCTCTAAACACATTTCCCAGAATTTGTCATTTTTTGTATCCATTATCAACTCAGTCGAAATATTGTTCACAGGTAACCAAGAGGCTTCTTTGATTTCTTCTTCCAATTGACCTTCCGACCATCCAGAATAACCTATAAAAAATCGCACTTGATTTTTCGTGTAGGGATCAGATACAAAAAGCTTTGTTAGTTGATCAAAATCACCACCGTAGTAAATTCCGTTGTATAGACTTGTTGAGCCATCAATTCGATTGCCAAGTGAGTGAATAAAAAATAAATTTTCTTTATCAACTGGGCCGCCAAGACTTATTCGTGCTTGAATATCTGGGAAATTAGTGTCTAATTTATGCAAGTCAATGTCCAAATACTGATTCAAAACAAAGCCAAATGCTCCTTCTTTTCCAAATCCGCACAAGAGTACAACGGATCTTCCAAAATAGCGGTCATTTAAAAAAGGATCTGATATCAACAAACTGCCAGTTTTGACTTTTTCGTTGTTTTTAAAATTCAAATCAAATGGTTCCATACACAAAGTAAAAAAGAAATTACAAATATCTCTTTGTGTTCATTCGAGTATTGTAACTTTGTTTTGATGATTTATGGTGCAATAGATATAGGAACTAATGCGGCTCGATTGCTAATCGGCGAAATAATTACAGATAAAAAGAAATCTTTCGTTAAAAAAATATCTTATACTCGCATTCCTTTGCGACTTGGTGATGACGTGTTTATAGACGAGAAAATTTCCAAACAAAAGGCGGATGCATTTGTGAAAACCATGAAAGCTTTTGGATTGATTTCTGAAATTTTTGAGGTAAGGTATTTAAGAGCTGTTTCAACATCTGCCATGCGCGAGGCAAAAAATGCAGACAAAGTTATTCAACGGATTAAAAAGGAATCGGGAATAAACCTAGAAGTGATTTCCGGTCAAGAAGAAGCAGAAATAATTTTCAGTGCATTTGAGTTGTTAGATTTACCCGATGAGATTCCTTTTATTGTTGTTGATGTTGGTGGAGGTAGCACGGAAATAAGTGTATTTGAAAAGGGAAATAGAGTGGCGTCACGATCTTTTGATGTCGGTACTATTCGCATGCTAAAAGGGAAAGTGAATCCAATGGTATGGGGAGAAATGAAGGATTGGATCCAAACATTTGTTGATTTAAAAGATGAACACTTGATTTTCGGTACAGGTGGAAATATCAACAAAGTCCATAAATTGTTAAGTGAACATGACGCTGATGATATCTCCTTAGAGGATATGGAGGATTTATTTTCTAAATTAAAAAGGTTATCCTTAGAAGAACGGATGTCCGTATTTAAGTTAAAGCCCGATAGGGCTGATGTGATTGTACCAGCCCTAGAAATTTACAGGTATATTTTAAATGAAATTTCAGCTAAGAAAATCAGTGTCCCTAAAATGGGATTATCTGATGGAATAATTTACGATTTTTACAAAAAAGAAATACAAACGAACGAACATGTCGGTTAAAGTAGCTATACCAAAGGGAACAAGAGACTTCTTGCCAGATGAAGTTAAAAAACGGAACTATATTTTCACGACCATTCGTGAGGTTTTTGAGTTGTTTGGTTTTGAGCCTATTGAAACGCCCTCTTTTGAATTATCACAAACACTTTTGGGGAAATACGGAGAGGAAGGAGATCGTCTAATATTCCGTATCTTGAATTCAGGTGAAAAAATGAAAAAAGCGGATATCGAGGCATTATCAATGGAAAATTTACCAAGGTTTGCTAATTCGATATCAGAAAAAGCTTTGCGTTATGATTTGACTGTGCCATTTGCTCGATTTGTTGTCCAACATCAGCATGAATTATCTTTTCCGTTCAAAAGGTATCAAATTCAACCGGTTTGGCGTGCTGATCGACCGCAGCACGGAAGGTATCAAGAATTTTATCAATGCGATGCAGATGTTGTTGGTTCAGATTCTTTATTATGTGAATTTGAGTTAATCCAAATTTTCGATTTGGTTTTAGCAAAACTTGGGCTTCCGGGATTTACCATTAAAATCAACAATCGTAAAATTCTCAGTGGGATAGCCGAGGTATGCGGTGAAGAAAATCGATTAGTTGACCTTGTTACAGCTATTGATAAGTTAGATAAAATTGAGGAAGAGGGTGTTATAAATGAGTTGAAATTTAAAGGAGTCTCGGATGCGGCAATTGAAAAAATACGCCCATTATTTACTTTTTATGGTGATAACGAAGCGAAATTATTTTTTTTACAAGATTTCTTGTCAAAATCATCCATTGGTAAGCAAGGTATAGAGGAATTGAAATCGGTCGTTCAGAATTTTTCAGAATTCCCACTTTCAAAGGGTCTACTTGAATTAGATATTACCCTTGCAAGAGGTTTAAATTATTACACCGGTGCGATTTTAGAGGTTAAGGCGCATCAAGTAAAAATGGGAAGTATTTGTGGAGGTGGAAGATACGACGACCTCACGGGGCTTTTTGGCTTAAAAGGATTATCGGGTGTTGGGATTTCGTTTGGAGCTGACCGAATTTATGATGTTTTGACCGAATTAAACTTATTTCCTGTTGACTTGATTCATCAAAAAAAGATTCTCTTTGTTTGCTTTGATGATAACACCTTCACACATGCTTATCCTTTGATGAACAGTCTAAGAACAAAGGGGATAATTTGCGAGATATATCCCTCTCCAGCTAAACTTCAAAAGCAATTTAAATACGCAAATGACAAAAAATTCTCTCATGTTGCCATGTTAGGTGAAGAAGAAATAAAAAATAATTCCGTAGCTTTGAAGGACATGGTTACGGGTGAGCAGCGCACTCTTAGTCATGATGAACTGCTAACTAGTTAAGGTTGATGAAACTCTCTTTGATCATTTTTGCGGCAATATTAATTTGCGCATGTGCTGAAAAACCTACGTTGTGCGAGTGTATGAAAAAGTCTATAGACATCAACAAAGCATTGAACGATTGTAAAAACGATGAGGTAAAAATTCGCGCACTTAATGACGAAAATGAAAAAAAAATGGAAGGCTGCAATGATTTATTATCTGGACTTTCAGCTTCAGAAAAAGAAGAAATGTCTCAAGAAGCGGAGGATTGCGAATTCTATCCCGAATTTTTAAAACTTTTTGAGGTCGAAACTAGCAACAACAGCAAACAAGAGGTTACCAAATTTTAGAAACTTTAGTTTCTTTATTCCTCATCTTATCACCTTCTTGTATATTAAATGCTTCAAAAAATTCAGGACAATTTTTCAATGGTCCATTTACTCGATACATTCCAGGCGAATGAGGGTCAGTTGCGATCATTTTTTTCAATTCTTCGTCACGATAACTAATTTTCCAAAGTTGTCCATAGGCTATGAAGAAGCGCTGAGAAGGTGTAAATCCGTTTACTTTTTGATTCTTTTTAAATTCCTCTGTCATCGAATATGCGTAGTATGCCATGGTTAAACCTCCTAAATCTGCTATGTTTTCACCCATGGTTAATTCTGGATTTACGCAATGTCCTTCAATAGGGCAAAAAGCAGAAAATGTTTCACCCAATATTTTTGTTCTTTCTTCAAAGCTTTTTCGATCAGCCTCCGACCACCAATTTCTAAAGGTTCCATCTGCAGCAAACTTAGAGCCCATATCGTCAAAACCGTGCGTAAATTCGTGGCCAATGACCATCCCAATGCCGCCATAATTCACTGCATCTTCGGCATTCTCATCAAAAAACGGCGCTTGCATGATTCCTGCAGGAAAAGCAATCTCATTATTTAAAGGGCTATAATAGGCATTTACCATATGAGCGGGCATGCCCCATTTCTTTTTATCAACAGGTTTACCATATTCTGAAAGATTCTTTTTAGTTGCATAAGTAGCTATATTCTTAATATTCTGCAAATAGTCTGTTGCTGAAATGGACAATGGTGAGAAGTCTTCCCACTGGTCCGGAAATCCTAATTTTCTTCCAATAGAATTGAGTTTATTAACTGCTTCCGATTTTGTTTCTGGGGTCATCCAATCTAATTTATTGATCCGTTCACGAAAGACAATTAATAAATTGTCAACCATTGAATTCACCTTCTCTTTTGCTTCTTTAGAAAAGTGTTTTTCCACAAATAACTTTCCTAGAACTTCTGAAAAATAAGAGGACGTTATCTCGTCAATAGCCTGTTCGTTTATTGGTTTTTGAGCTTTTTTACCACTCAGTAATTTACCATAAAATTCGAAATTTAAGTCTACAAATTTTTGATCAAGGTGTTTTGCATAATTTCGAATCACTTTCCACTTGAGATATGCCTTCCAAGATTCAAGGTTTTCTTCTTCAATCATTTTTGCAAAATCTTGCATAAATGCTGGATTGCTAACAATAATTGAATCAGGAGTGTTGCAACCTAAAATATTCAAGTAATACCTTAAGTCAAAAGGTCTTATGAGATCGAGAACTTCCGAGAAGCTTTTTTTATTGTATGTTTTTTCAGGTTGTCTCATTTCAGCCGGCGAATACATTGCTTTCGCCATACGAGTCTCGAAATTTACTACAAGTTGAGCTGCATTTGTTGCTTTTTCAGTTGAATAACCAATTAACTCAAATGACTTAGCTACGTGAGATTCATAACTTTTAAGAATTTCTTTCTTATTTTCATTGAGGTAGTATTCTTTGTTTGGCAAACCGATGCCGCCTTGCCCCATGTAGCAAGCATTGGCATTTACATTTTTCATGTCTTGCCTTATACCAAAATTAAAATTTGCCGAAATCCCTTCTGTATGATGTTTTGCGATTAGTTCAACAAGAAAATCTTTCCGATTGATTAAATCAATACGATTAAGCTCAAGTGAAATCCCTTTTATTCCGTTTTCATTTCGTCGACTCATATTCAAAAAAGAGGAGTAATAATCACCTAAAATTTGTTTGTCATTGCCAGTTTGCTGGTTGTTTTTTTGAGCGTCTTCCAATATGGCAGTTAGTTTTGATTTGTTATTTTGATCTAATTCATTAAAACTTCCCCATTTTGATTCGGTATCTGGAATTTCGTTGAATTTTATCCACGAGCCATTGCAAAAATTAAAAAAATCATCTTTTGGATTCGTACGTAAATCCATAAATGTTGGTTGAATACTGTAACCTGATTTGATGGTACTTTGTTCTGCTTCTTTTATGCTCTTACAAGAAGATGTCACTAAAGTGATTAATAAGATGTTTACTATTAAATATTTCATAATTATTGTTTTATCATTTTAACATGTGGAATCCCATCTTCCAAATAGCGAATCGAAGTAGCTTCAAAACCATGGGTATTGTAGAACTTCTCGAGGTGCTCTTGGGCAGATAAAATTACAGCAACTTTCCCATATTTCGCTAAAACAAAATCATTACAAGCGTTCATCAATTGATGACCCAATTTTAAATTTCTATATTCAGGATCTGAAACTACTCTCCCGATAGATGGATTGTCGTAGGAAATACCAGGTGGAATAATCCTTGCGCTTGCAATAATTTTACCGAATTTATCTTTAATCAAAACGTGATCACTTACTTTGTCTTTACCGTCTAGCTCTTGGTAAGGACAATTTTGTTCAACGACAAATACGGCAATACGTAATTGTATTGTATCGTGAAATTCATCAATTGTAAGTAGCTGATAATGTTTTATTTCAATATTCATACGTTATTAAATGCTTTAATCAAATATTTTTCCAGGATTTAAAATGTTATGTGGGTCAAATGCCTTTTTTATTTCTTTCATTAGCCGCATTTCGGTCTTCCCGAAAACGATGTCCAAATAGGGTTTTTGTACGAGTCCGATTCCATGTTCTCCGGAAATTGTACCACCAAGACGCGCAACTTCTTCAAATAATTCACGAATGGCAAACGTTAATTCATGTTGCCAAAATTCGTCTGACAAATTACCTTTCAAAATATTGACATGTAAATTCCCGTCGCCTGCATGTCCATAACAAACCGAATGAAAACCGTATTTTGCCCCAATTCGTTTTATATGTCCGAGTAATTCTGGTAAGTGAAACCTTGGAACAACTGTATCTTCTTCTTTATAAATAGACTGAGATTTAACGGCTTCACCGGCTTTTCTTCGTAAACTCCAAAGCGTATTTTTCTGTGCATCAGATTCCGCAAACAGAATTTCATCAGTTTCAAAATTTGATAACACATCCATTATTTTTTCGCATTCAGTCATCAATTGATCTGGATCAAACCCGTCCACCTCGATTAGCAAATGTGCTGCGTGATTTTCAGCTACTTGAATCGATGATTCACCAACAAATGCTTGAGTATAAACTAAGGCATCGCGCTCCATGAATTCTAGTCCACTTGGTGTAATGCCTGCTTGAAAAATAGCCGCTACTGCTTCACAAGCCTTTTGGGCATCGAAAAAAGGAACCAGCATGAGCAAGTCTTGTGTAGGATGCGGAATTAATTTCAAAACGATTTTTGTGATGATAGCTAATGTTCCTTCGGATCCTACAACAAGTTGAGTAAGATTGTAACCCGTAGCATTTTTTAATACATTGGCCCCTGTCCATATAATTTCTCCAGTTGGCAACACAATTTCTAAGTTTAAAACGTAGTCTTTTGTCACGCCATATTTGACAGCTTTTGGTCCACCAGAATTTTCCGAAACATTTCCTCCTATAAAACAGGATCCCTTACTTGCGGGATCTGGTGGATAAAATAATCCTCTTTCTTTAACAGCATCTTGCAAAACTTGAGTGATCACACCGGGTTCTACAGTAACTTGATGATTTTTTTCATCAAGTTCAATGATTTTATCGAATTTTTCCATTGAAATGAGTACACCACCGTGATCGCACAATGCTCCACCGCTCAATCCTGTGCGCGCACCAGCAGGAGTTACAGGAATATGTTGCTCATGACAGTAGCGCATAATTTCTGATACTTCTAATTCGGTTTCAGGTTTTAGCACTATCGCCGGCGGGAAATTAAGGTCCTCAGTTTCGTCGGAACCATAGTTGTTCCTCATCGCTATATCTGTGATAGAGCGCTTTCCAAGAAGGTCTTGGAAGAACAGAAGGTGACTAGTGGATAGCATATTTATTCTTTACCCAAAAGTAACAAATGATTGGTTAACACGAACTCAAATGAAAATCGTATTTTCGTCAAAAATTGAATTTATGTCGAAGGAAGTGTTTATTGTTGATGGCGTGCGAACACCCATTGGATCGTTTGGAGGAACCCTGTCAGGAGTTCGCGCTGATGACTTGGCGGCACATGCCATTCGAGCGCTGATGGACAGGCATCCAAATCTAGATTTTTCTAAAGTTGAAGATGTAATTTTAGGATGTGCAAATCAAGCAGGTGAGGACAACCGAAATATCGCCCGAATGGCAGGACTACTTGCAGGACTTCCGGTTGAGGTTGCAGGAGAAACGGTCAACCGATTATGTGCATCAGGTATGGCGGCTGTGGTGAATGCGGCTAGAGCCATAAAAGATGGCGCTGGAGATTTGTACATTGCTGGAGGTGTAGAGCACATGACACGTGGTCCTTGGGTAATTTCTAAAACATCATCTGCGTTTGGTAGAGATGCCCAAATGTTTGATTCATCTTTCGGTTGGCGCTTTATTAATCCTAAAATGGAGGAAATTTACGGAGTTGACAGCATGGGAATGACTGCTGAGAACTTGGTGGAGAAATACGGTATAGAACGTGAAGCGCAAGACCGTTTTGCATGTTGGTCACAGGAAAAAGCAGCGAAAGCAAAAGAAAACGGGTTTTTTAATGGTGAAATAGCTGCCGTTTCGATTCCTCAAAAGAAGAAAGATCCAATTCAATTCACAACGGATGAATTTGCCAGAGTATCAACCACAATGGATACATTAGCTAGTTTAAAGCCAGCTTTCAAAAAAGACGGGACCGTAACTGCGGGCAATGCATCCGGCTTGAATGATGGTGCAGCAGCTCTTTTAATCGCTTCAGAATTGGGTTTAAAAAAACATAACTTGAAACCGATGGCAAGAATTGTGAGTGCCGCAGTTGCTGGTGTTGAACCCCGCATTATGGGAATAGGTCCGGTTTACGCATCTCAAAAAGCACTAGAACGAGCAGGATTGAACTTAGCCGATATGGATGTTTTAGAATTAAACGAAGCTTTTGCTGCACAAGTATTAGCCTGCACACGAGCGATGGGACTTGCAGATAATGACCCACGTATCAATCCCAATGGAGGAGCGATTGCTTTAGGGCATCCTCTTGGAATGTCTGGAGCAAGAATATTATTGACAGCTGCTCGCCAACTTCAACAAACTGGAAAACGATACGCATTGGTAACCATGTGTATCGGAGTAGGACAAGGGTATGCAACTGTAATTGAACGCGTTTGATGAAAAATCTTTTGAAATTCGCCTTTTGTTTGGTGATTTTCTGTCCTAATACCCTTAGTGCTCAAAAACCTTTTGTTTTCGGTAAACCGAACGAACATGCCCGCGCCATATGTAGTAAAGGAAAAACTATTTTTATCGGTACCAATCTTGGAAATATTTATAAAGTAAAAGGAAAAAAATCTTTTTTTATTTCAACAGACAGCTTTCCTGAAATTCGAGATATTCAGTTGGTTGGAAGGAAATTACACGTGATGCAAACCGGAAATCTCGGGCGAATGATTTGCTTTAAAAAAGGATTATTCGGCAAGTATAAATTAGATAGAATTCAAACTTTTGAATCGGGCGGTTTAAACGTATTTTTAGATGGATTCAGTATTTCTAAAAAAAAGGGTTTGTTGATGGGAGATCCTGTCGATGGTAAGTTTTCTCTTTATAGTTTAAGTGCATCGGGCGAGTGGAAAAAATTACCTAACCTTGCTTCAAATAATGGAGAAGCTGCTTTTGCAGCAAGCGGAACTACTGTCCATGTTTCCAGAAATGATTGGTATTTTGTTTCTGGTGGACTTGATTCTCGTTTATTTCATTCCACAGATTATGGATTAACGTGGGATGTTCATGAGCTTCCATTTTCATCATGTGAAAGTTGTGGGGCGTATTCCTTATCTGTTCTAAATAAATCAAATTTGGTCACTAAAGTTATGGTTGGTGGTGACTACTTGTTTCCGAACGAGAAACAAAGCAATTCTTTTTTACAAATCAATGCTGATAGTACTTGGATAACCCCGGAAGTTTCGCCAAGAGGATATAGGTCCGTGGTAATATATAATGAGAAAAGTAACTTGTTGTTTTGTGGAGGAACCAATGGTGTTGATTTTTCATCAGATTTTGGTCGAAATTGGTATTCAATTTCAGAAGAGAAATGTTTTTCTATGATTCCATACAAGAAAGGAATAATCTACACTTCTGAATTAGGCAGAATAATACGACTTAAAGATGTAAATAAGTAATTGTACTATTCGCGAAATTCACTAAATTAGCCATCATGCGACTTCTCCTTGGTGTATTTGTTATTCTTTATTTGATTAGTTCATGTAAGAAACAACCCACAACCTGGGAACAAGAATTAGTTTCTCCGATTGCCAGCGATACCATTGATTTATCGAATTTTTACAATGATTCTACTTTAGTTTCAGTAATACCCGGCTCATTAAACCTTGACCTGACAAGAACGATTTTAAATATTGGAATAAACGATGTCGTCAAGATACCGGACACAACGATTTCCCAAGTTTTTAGTCCAACATTGAATATAAGTAACGTACAACCCGGTTCTCAGTTTGTAAATTCAATTGAGGAACATCCTTTGGCTTTGGGTGATGTTATTCTGAAAAAAGCGATATTATCCTCTGGTAGAATTGATTTAAAAGTTTTTAATCCATTAAATACAGGTGTAATTTTTACCATTGAGATGCCGGGCGTGACACAGGGAGGCGTGAATTTGACTCATGAATTCATTGTCCCAGCCGGAAGTATTGCATCTCCTTCTTATGCCGAGACAAGTTTTGATATTTCCAATTATGAGTTAGATTTAACTGCACAGTCAGGACTAAATTATAACAAATTACAGTCGCGTTTAAGCATTAAAACAGATCCAAACGGACCCGTTACGAATGTAACTACAAACCATGATTTTACCTTTCAGGCTAAGCTAACTGACTTGAGACTGAGCTATGCAAAAGGTTATTTTGGATCCGCTACCATAAGCGATACCTCACAATTTACAGTGCCTTATTTATCAAATATTGTTTCAGGAAATATTGATATTCCCTCTTCGGATTTTCAATTTAAAATAGAGAATGGGATGAAATTAGCAATGCGAGCGTCATTGACATATGCAAAAAACACAAATTCCCAAGGAAATTCAGTTTTCTTGTCTTCGTCATTCTTGAATAATCCAATTCTTCTTAACGCTGCTTCAGGTTCATGGAACAACATAGCGCCATCTAGTTCAATCCTAAATTTCACGCCCTCCAATAGCAATATGGAGCAATATGTAGAGAATTTGGGAGGAAATCAAGAATTAGGTTACCAATTACAATTGAATCCTTGGGGTAATATTTCAGGGAGTACCGACGAGATTTTTCCAAATAGTAGAATTAAATTAAAAGTGAGTACACAGATGCCAATGACGATAGGAAGTGATGGGTTGACGTTGAGAGACACCTTTAATTTATCTTTATCACAAAATACTTCAAAATCTCATCTCACCTCAGGCATTATAAAACTTAAAGCCTCAAATGCCTTTCCATACGCTGTTTCTCCCGTATTGTACCTAGCCAATGAAGCTGGCGACATTTTATTTACGGTTATTGGAGATGCACAGATTTCGAGTTCGGAAATAGGTGTTATAAATCCGCAGACTGGTCTGAAAGAAAAGACTTCTACTGTTCAGTTTAATTTATCAGAAGAAATAATCACTCAGCTTAATTCAATTAAAAAAGTAATAGCCGAGTTAAGAGTCGATTCTCCCGATATTAACACAGGAGCCAATATACCCGTTTCAATTCCTTATGGAGCATATGTTTCCGTTAAACTAAGTGCTATCATGCAATCAAAAATCGTGTATTGATGAATTACGTTTTGCTCATTTTCTTTATCTCATGTTTATCGTTAAAGGGTATGACGCAAAATTGGTTACCAGTTGCTCAAGATACTTTAACTGATAATTCAACTGAAATATGGTTCGATGCAGGAGCTCAATACAACGGAAATTCATTGCATCGAAATTTGGTGTCAAAACTATTTTACGGAGGCGATATTTCGAATGACATTAAAGAACAGAATTTGAATCGGATGAAGAATGTCAATCTATTTTATTCAGATATTCAGTCAGAGGTCAGCTATCGGAATACAAAAAGTAACTTTTTAAGAAATAAGCGCTTGGGTTGGTCTTTGAAAATTGGTGCAGCCACTTATTTAACGTCTAATTTCAGTAAAGATGCTTACCATCTTGCCTTTTTTGGAAACGCTCCTTTTGCTGGAAAATTCGCAGACATTTCTGGGAGTAGAATTCAAAATTATACCTTCGAAAAAATCGGTTTTGGTCTAATTGACAAAAGATCTAGCTCTACTGTACATTTTAACTTAGTTAATTTAACCAATTACACAGATTTTCATGCTTTTGGAGGAGGTGTTTTTCAATCCGAAGAGTTGGATACGCTTCAGGTTTTGTTGAATGGTAAATTCAGACAATTTGGAGACGGGAAATTTTCAACTGGTATGGGGGCATCTTTCGAAGTAGACAAGCGGTTTTATGTACTTAAAAACAATGGACAACCGCTGTTTTTTCGCCTTGAGTTAAATAATATTGGTCTTGTTAGAGCTAGTTCTTCACAGTCATATAGAGCAGATACGCTCATTCAGTTTACAGGCTTTACTTTCAATGAATTGATTAATGGATCCTCTTTGCTTGATTCAACTCAATCCCTGTTTCAAAAACTTGGAATTGAGGAACAACAGGAAACCTCATGGGTACTATTGCCTTTTTCTGTTCAACTTTCTAAAATGATTAATTCATCTTCCAAATCCTTATTTCAGGAGTTTTATGGTGCTCGGATGTTTTATTTGTCAGACATTCAAATTTTTGCAGGTGTTGATTTTAAAGTGCCACTAAAAGGAAAAGTGAATTGGCATATTGGAACGAGTATCTCATACGGTGGTAGTGCTAATGTTATGTTTGGAAATTATAGTCATTTATCCTTCGGAAAGTGGGCTCTTGGAATGGTGAGCGAAAACCTGTTACTTCAATCAGGAGAATCCTTTAAATTTAAGTTACAATGCGCATTCTAGTTTTTTTTATCAGTTGTTTGAGCGCGACGTGTTTCGCTCAAACATCCTTCTACAGATTGTACAGTGGATCAGGAAATGATAAAGGAGAAGACGTTGTACAATTAGAAGATTCAAGTTTTGTTATTGTTGGTTCTTCCAGTAGTTGGGATGACAATCAAGCGGCTTTCATGTTACACGTGGATAGTTTAGGGAATTATCTTTCGAGTCATGCTTATGGTGGGGCAGAAGTAGACGGAGGAAAGAGGGTTTTATACAAACCAGGCAGTGGATTCTTCATTATCGGACAATCAAATTCCTATTCAATAGCAGCTGATTACGATTTTTATTTTGTTAAAACTGACTTGAATGGTACTCTTATTACCGAAAGAACTATTTCTCATCCAGGTTGGGATCGTGTTCATGATGCAATTTGGTCAAAAGATTCTACGCTTTTAGTTGTTGGGGAAACGCTTCCTAATCAAGGGGAATCCAATATGTTTTTGGCAATGTTGAATCAAAATGGAGACTCGTTATGGACAAAAGAAATGGGAGGGATAGGACCAGATAAGGCTTCTTCTGTCATTCGTGTTGAGGATAGCTTATACCTTGTGGGTGGAGAATTGTTCATGGCGGATTCAGGATTTGTGAAAGGAATCGTCATGAAGATTAACAACCAAGGGCAAATTGTTTGGCAAGACACGATTAATGAAATAATTGGAGAATCGGGTATTACCGAGTTAGCATTGGCTCCTACATTCTATTACGGGATGGGCTATTCAAAAAAATCCGCAGAGGATTACGATCCTTTTTTTGGAAGATTTAATTGGGATGGGTCATACATAGCAGGATATGTTCAAGTAGAGAATAATTCCAGCAAAATTCCAAATGAAATGGTCTACATTGCAGCTGGCAACCGAATGGCATTGGCCATGCCCAAATACGATTTCGCTCATCCAACGAGAGTATATGATATGTTATTGGCCAATTTTGAAGCAAATGACATGTACTGGTTAGATCAAAGTGTATCGATTGAATACGAGCAGATGGAATATATTGGCCAAGTCATTACAACTTCAGATAATTCGACAGTATTTCTTGGTTCGAGCGATTGCCAATGGGTGTGCGAAACTTCGTTTAATGGCGGAGGACATATTTTCTTAATGAAAGTTGGGAATCATAATCAGTTTCCTCAAACGAATCAATATACCACAATCAACGACATCCGCCAACTGGTGACTATTTCAGAGCATACTACTGAGTCGATGGAACTTTATCCAAATCCTGCTGATGATTATTTAGTCGTGGAGCTAGCAAATTCTATGAATTGTCTGATTCTCAGCCAAGATGGTAGGCTTATAGATTCTAGGTTTGTACCCTCAGGAAAATCTGAACTTAAATTGGATTTATTAAGTTCAGGACTTTATTGGTTTCAATTCAATAACGAAAAAGTAACGCATACAGTTAAAGTAATCGTTAAATGATGTACTGGCGTATTATTAAAGAGCGTTATGCTTCGCGCATAGAGTTTTGGATAGTACTGTTTTTTATTATTCGATTAATTGGTATCACGAACGCTCCCCTGGAAATTGCACATAATTGGCGACAAGTTACTGGGTTAATGGTGGCCAGGAATTTTTTGGAAGTTGATTCAGCTATTTTTTATCCACGGATAGATGATACGCAAGGTGGAACAGGAATAATTGGTATGGAGTTTCCACTGTTGAATTACCTTCATTTTTTGTTAGCTGTTCTTTTTGATTATCAACATTGGTACGGTAGACTTATAAATTTGTTAGTCAGCTCATTTGGTGTGTTGTATTTCTATAAGACACTTAAAATACTTTTCACAGAACGCATAGCATTTTATGCCGCTTATTTGTTGTTGATTTCAAGTTGGTTTGCTTTCTCAAGAAAAATGATGCCGGATACATTTTGTATATCGCTAATGTTAATCTCGCTTTTTTATGGATTTCGCTACCTACAAGAAGGTAGGCTGATTCAATTGATTTGTTTTTTTGTATTCGCCACCTTAGGTATGTTAAGTAAAATCCCTGCTTTGTTTTATTTGGCATGTTTTATTCCCTATTTAGTGAAAGAAAAACCTTCGTATAAAATGTTAGGCCTATTTAGTTCAACTATTATTTTTTCGCTCGCAATTGTTTGGTTCTGGTATTTTAAATGGAACCCTTATTTATCCGATACTTATGGTCAGTGGTATAATGAAGGAATGGTTTTCAGTGATGGATTTTTAGAAATTTATAATCATCTGGGAGCAACATTTCATCGTTTTTATTTTGATGCGTTTTCCGGTTTTATTGCCTTTGGATTGTGTATTCTTGGATTTGGTTTAGCGGTTTCAAGAGGTGAAAGAGGATTACTTGCGTATGTGATCGTATTGAGTATTTCATTTTTCTTTTATATGGTAAAATCTGGGTTTTATTTTCATCATCATTCATACTATATTTTACCTTTTATACCTGTTATGGCGATACTTGCGGGCTATGCAATTTCTTTAATTCCAAGACATTCTTGGTTAATTGGTCTATTATTACTGACCACAATTGAAGGAATTGCAAACCAACAACATGATTTTTTTATTAAAAAAAGTGAATTACCTAAACTTACTGTAGAAGATTTTATTGCTTCTGAAGTACCAAAAAATGATTTAATAGCAGTCAATGGTAATGGTAACCCTCAGTTATTGTATTTGAGCCATAGAAAAGGGTGGGTGTGTTCTGACCACCAATTTAAGGACGAGACCTTTTTAAATGTTCTAAAAAAACAGCATTGCAAGTTTATTTTACTTGTAAAAAATGAACAGATTAAGAAAATTCCGAACTTGAAAAAACTAAAAGAGAATGACTTTTTTTCCCTTTATATGCTCTAGGAATTCCTTCTTTTCCTTTCGTTAGTTAAAAGACTCAGTTCCCGTCCAGTTTGTCCTGCAACAGAAGTGTTTTCATCAGCTCTTCGCAGAAGGTATGGCATTACCTCTTTGATAGGACCGAAGGGAACATATTTCGCAACATTGAAACCATGATTTGCTAGGTTATATGATATGTGATCACTCATTCCTAGTAATTGTGAAAAATAAAATTTTTTATTGTCGGAGGCCACACTATTTTCAGTCAATAGATGCGTTAGTTTTAACGAGCTTTCTTCATTGTGTGTCCCTGCGCAAAGTGCAAAATAATGCTGATTTTCTATTATAAATCCTAAAGCGGCATCGTAATCATTGTCTGTAGCTGATTTATCAGGTTGAATAGGGGAAGGGTATCCGAGGTTCAAAGCTCTAGCTCTTTCCTTTTCCATGTAGGCGCCTCTGACCAACTTTACCCCATAAATAATCTGTTGTTCTTTTGCAAAGGTGAGCATATCTCGCAAATACTCCAAGCGATCATGGCGATACATTTGCAGGGTATTGTAAACAGTTGGGAATGTTTTATTGAATTTAATCATCTGCTCGTTAGTCCAATGATCGATAATATTCTGTATCCAAGTCTCTTCAGCATCGATGAATACAGAAACTTGATTGTCAAATGCTGCCTGACAGATTTTTTCTATCCTTTTTTTGATTGTAGAGATGTCTTTTTCTTCTTCCTCTGTCATTTGTTGATTTATGGATGAAGCTTTTTCTAATAAGTCAAACCTTCCAATTCCCGAAACTTTAAATACTGCGAAAGGAATGTTTTTGTCGTCTTTGGCGCGCAGAATGGTCTCTATTATAATATTCACCGTTTTGTCAAAATCTTCATCGCTCGTTTTCCCTTCTACCGAATAATCTAAAATAGTACCAACGCCGAATTTCCCTAAGGAGGCAATCGTTTGATTACATGCTGAAATCGTTTCTCCTCCACAAAACTGCTTGAAAATGGTAGGTTTTATAGCCCAAGCAATTGGGAATCTGATGGCCAAAAGGAAATTGGTTATCCCTTTTCCCAATTTCACGACTGATGGAGATGCGATTATTTTGAACAACCAATAAGCACGTCTGAGATCCGCATTTGATTTACTTCTAAATGCAATCTCCGTATTGTCGAATGAAATCATAGCTCAAATTTAATTGCTTTTTTTTAATGCCTTGCAAAGAAAAAGTTTAATTACATTTGGTATATAATTTACCTATGTATAAGTTTGACGGTTCGAATTACACAATCGAAATAGGTTCTCTTTTAACCTCGAGTTTTTCAACGGTGTTGGATGCGTACAAAGAGTTGAATATCATTGTAATAGTTGATCAGAATACACATGATTCTTGTTTAGAATACTTGATTACCAATTTTCCCGAACTGGAACGCGCAGAAATTATTTTATTGCCTTGTGGTGAGGAAAACAAAGTAATGGAAGTCTGTTTTCAGGTTTGGAACGCTTTCACAGATTACAGTTTTGGTAGAAAAGATTTGGTTATCAATTTAGGAGGAGGAGTGGTAACGGATATGGGGGGATTTATAGCGAGTGTATATAAACGAGGAATGAATTTTATCAATATTCCAACTTCCTTGTTAGGTATGGTGGATGCTTCAATTGGTGGAAAAACGGGTATAGACCTCAATAATTTTAAAAATCAGTTGGGAACGTTTGCACATCCATCTCATATATTTATCGATAGAGATTTTTTGAACACATTGCCAGCTGAGGAAATATTCAATGGATACGCAGAAATGCTAAAACATGCTTTAATTCGAGATGTCGAATTATGGAATAAAATAAAAATTATTCATTCTGAAGATGAACTTACAACAGATGAGGTCATTTATCATTCGGCTAAAATTAAGGCTTCAATTATTGAGGAAGACCCAAATGAAGGTGGGTTAAGAAAAATTTTGAATTTTGGTCATACTGTCGGACATGCATTGGAATCCTTTTACATGGATAATACAACGATTTCACATGGGCATGCCGTGGCATTAGGAATGTGTGCAGAATCATACATTTCATTTAAGAAAAATCGAATTACCTCCTCCGAATTCAAGGAAATAGAGAGAACAATAACGACAAGTTTTCCAATGATTTCTCTTGCACCAGATGCTATTGAAAAAGTAATTCAATTGATGTATCAGGATAAAAAAAATGACAAAGGTAGAATTTGTTGCACGTTACTCAATGGAATTGGTTCTGCAAACTATGACATGATATTGAACGAAGAGGAGATTGCCATGGCTCTCCTTCATTTATCTTTACTCGCTAAAATATCAAATTAATGACCGAATTTCGCTGATTATTTTTTTTGCAAATTTATCTGCAGCTTTTTCCGTTGATGATTCTGAGTAAATTCTAATAATTGGTTCCGTATTACTTTTTCGCAAATGCACCCATTCTTTTTCGATGTAGATTTTCACCCCATCTGTCGTATCAACTTCTTCATCAATATATTTTTCTACCATTTTATCCAAAAGAGCGTCTACGTCGATTTCTTGCGTTAACTCAATTTTATTTTTCGATATGACGTATTTTGGATAACTATCACGTAAGGCACTTACGCTAATTTTTTTGTGGGCAAGATGGCTTAAAAACAATGCAATGCCAACTAATGAATCTCTACCATAATGCAACTCAGGGTATATCACTCCACCATTTCCTTCACCACCGATAACAGCTCCAATCTCTTTCATCTTTTCCACAACATTTACCTCACCGACGGCAGAAGCAGCATAAAGCAATCCTCTTGATTCTGTAATATCTCTAAGGGCACGTGTTGAAGATAAGTTAGAAACAGTAGGGCCAGGTGTGTGGGAAAGTACATAGTCTGAAACGGCTACCAAGGTATATTCTTCTCCAAACATTGATCCATCTTCGCAAACGATGGCTAGTCGATCGACATCTGGATCAACAGTAATACCAATATCAGCACCTTCGGCAATTATTTTTGCAGATAAGTCACTAAGGTGTTCCGGCAACGGTTCTGGGTTGTGTGGAAAATGACCAGTAGGCTCACAATATAATTCAGACACCTTGGTAACCCCTAGGGCATTCAATAGTGCAGGCACAAATAATCCACCACTTGAATTAACAGCATCTACAACTACATGAAAATCCGCTTTTTTTATCGCTTCGACATCTACTAAAGGAAGTTTCAGAATTAGTTCAATGTGTTTTTTCATGTAAGAATTATTCAAAGAAACATTTCCTAGAGAATCAACTTCAGCGAAGTAAAAAGCTTCTTTTTCCGCGATTTCCAGAACATTTGCTCCATCATTTGCAGAAATAAATTCTCCTTTTTCATTGAGGAGTTTTAGGGCATTCCATTGTTTTGGGTTGTGACTTGCCGTAAGAATAATTCCTCCTTGGGCATTTTCTAAGGGTACAGCTACTTCGACAGTTGGTGTTGTTGAAAGCCCCAAGTCAATTACATCTATACCAAGTCCTACAAGTGTTTGGCAGACTAGTTGTGAAATCATTTCACCGGAAAGTCTAGCGTCACGACCAATTACCACTTTATGCGATTGGGATGGAAATCTATTTTTTAACCATGTACCATATGCAGCACTAAATTTTACTGCATCAACGGGCGTTAAAGCCTCACCAACAGAGCCGCCTATAGTGCCCCTTATTCCAGATATGGATTTTATTAAGGTCATTAAGATATTTTTTTCTTTAACTTGATCATGTCTAAACATGCGGCAGCCGCTTCAATACCTTTATTACCATGTTTTCCACCGGATCGATCGCGTGATTGTTCAATGTTATTATCCGTTAAAACGCAAAAAGCAATAGGTACGTTTTCTGATAGCATCACTTGCATAATTCCGTTTGTGGTTCCCTGACAAACAAAATCAAAATGCTTGGTTTCTCCTTGAATGACTACGCCAATTGCCACGATTCCATCAAGTTGCAAATTTCGACACATCAATTGTGCGCTTAATGGAAGTTCAAAAGCACCGGGGACCCATTCAACAACTACCTTATCTTCAGTTATTCCAACCGAAGAAAATACATCCAGAGCTCCTTTGAGAAGATTTTCTGTGATTTCCTTGTTCCAGGCTGAAACAACAATGCCGACATTTAAATCGGCACAATTGCTATATTTTGACTTGTCAAAAGTCGACAGATTTTTAAGCGAAGTCGCCATGAATCAATTGACTTTTGTATTCGAAGCTCTGGCCACGTAATAGTCAATTCGTTTAAGTTGCCCGAACTCTTTATAGTTGTCTTTTATTTTTTTGTAGCAATTAGCTGCTTCGCTAAATTGATTCAATTTTTCTGCGACTAGACCTGCTTTAAACAAGAATATAGGTGTTGTAAATTCATTCGTGTTTGTATTCGCTGCTAAAGTGTATTGTTCAAAGGCTTCGGTTAATTTGCCTTGTTCGCTGTAGCAATCTCCCAATAGGCCAATTTTGAAGACAGACATGTAGGTATCTTCTGGTTCAATATTTTCTAAGGACGTAATTGCTTTGTCAAATTGACCTTTATTCATGTATTGTCTAGCTAAGATAAATTCAGTGGCCAAAGCACCCGTATATCCCTCATATTCTGCTAGTTTTCCTTCAAGTGTTTTAATGTTTTTGTCTGTTTTATTTGTCGAATCGGCGTAGTTCAATGTTTCAAAATAAATATCTTTCGATTCTTCATCGTTTGGCAAGTAAACAAATTGGTAGTATACAAAAACACCAAGTAAAACAACGAGTACACTACCGGAAATGATGGAAATTAATCTGAATTTCTTGTCTTCTTTAAATTTTGATTTAAAGCCGGAAAAACTAAAATCTTCAAACATATTTTTTTATATTAGGATGCAAAAATAGTGTTTTTATTCGATTAATTAAGGGGTTCAGGTAAAGAAAATTGACAGTATTTGATTGTCGAACCCTTGGAAGTAAACAATTTCTCGTAGTGTGTTTTTATTGACATATCTTGCTGTAAAGTATCAGGAAGTTGATCAATGTCTTTGTAAATGTCCCATGAAAGAAAATGTGTGATATACTTGAATTCATTAATTTGTTCCACTGTATATTCAAAAAGAAGATCTGAATCCGTTTTTACGTGTATTTTTCCACCTGGTTTTAAGAATTTTGCATAACGTTCAATAAAAATACGGGATGTAAGTCTTTTATTTGGTTTTTTTGGTTGGGGATCTGAAAATGTAAGCCAAATTTCATCGATAGAATTTGCTAAGAAACTTTCTGTTATGAAATCAATACGTGTCCGTAGAAAATGAACATTGTCTAATTTAAGGGCAATTGCATCTCTTGCTCCGATATATAAGCGGTTTCCTTTTAGGTCCGCACCAATGAAATTTTTTTTTGTGTATCGTTTTGCAAGACCTACAGTGTATTCCCCTTTGCCACAACCTAATTCTAATATAATGGGGTATTCGTTACCAAACCAATCTTTCCAGATTGGAATTTGATTTATACCATTGAATTGAAACTCCGTAACATTTTTGAAACTTTTAATGGCTTCAAATCGCATTAATTTATCTTTACCCATTAGATGCTTAAGCCGCTCACCGAATTTATGATTTGAGCCAAAGAATTCTGTAATTTGTCTTTGAATTGAATTTCTAGGGTGAATTTGTCGCCTTCTACTTTGAATTTCAACAGACTTAGTTTTGCAATGATTTTCATGGCTTGGTCAGGTAATCCCAATTCACTCATTGGAAGTTTTTGTAGATCTATAAATCCATTAATAGGGTAATTGCCAAAATCTTCCGCGCCTGTTGGTAAGGTTAACGAGCCTTTACCAGGAGCGTTTTCCGCACCATTAAATCCGTAAATCATGTTATCTTTAGTCTCAATACTGAAACCTCCTGACTTCGCCATTTCAAGTGGTTCTTTTAATTTTTCAAGTAACATTGCACCCGCTCCTAATTGGAAATTGATATTTGGAATTGCACCAAATCCATCATTTTTCAAGAATGCAGAGATTCCAAATTTCCCATTGAAAATCGTTGAAAAACCCTCGGATTTGATTCGTTCAAATTCAATTAATTCTGTTGATGACATCTTGCGTTCAATTTCTGATAAACTTGATGCTAAGTATGTGTCCATTATTTTTTGAATTTGATCAACATCTAAATTGATTGCCACAGCAGCTGCTGGCGCACCAGATCCCAAAGCAGTTGCAATTTCTTTTGAGTCTGATTTTGTTATACGCCACTTCGACATAGCCGGCGATAAAATATTCTCAGAAGTTAAGACCATTTTTCCCTCTTCGAAATTAAAGTTAGTTGTATTGAAACATCCTTTTAAGTCTGCTTCTAATTGCTTGGTTTCACTCGTTGAAATATTTAAGCCTTTTAGCACAGAGCTTACAGATTTACCCATATCATATGTTAACATGAAATCAGCAGAAGAATTCATTGTTTTTGTGACAACCTCGGAGGACTTACCTGTTTCCATCAATTTTGCTGCATCTTTCAACTGAGCAATGTCAACTTTATTTTGATCGTCTAAATCGACCATCATCATCATACAGTCATTGAATAAAGCAAATGTTCCGTTGTTTTCTTGTGCGTAATCAATACCATTTGAAGAATTAAAGCGCACTCGAACTTCTTGTTCAAGTTGCTTTTTAATTTCTTTTTTATCTTTAATTGCTATAAAAGCATAAGCATATCCTTTTGGTTTGAAATTACCATTTGCGATGAGCTCATCAACATTTAGTGATGAAATATTTTGTTCGTTAAGTTCAACGGCAAAGTAAATAGGAGACTTTTGATTCAGGGCAGCCATTTTTGTTATAAATGGATCAATCACCGCATTGACTAGAGCATTTTTTTTATAGTCTGATTTAGAAAGAATTTGAAACATATTAATGTGCCCAAATGCTATTATATTTTCTTTACTGCTGACAAAATTAGATACCTTGCTTGTCAAAGCGCTGCTCGAAACCACCTCTTCTTTGTTTTCATCAGCGTTACAAGATGAAATGGCAAGAAATAAAAGCGGTAGATAGAATATTTTATACATATAAGAATTATTTTACATCAAAATTAACGAATAAAATGGTAGTTTAACTGCTGTATCTACACAAATATTTAACGGATTAATGGAGCACAATTTTTTTTCTAAAAAAATGATTGTCTAGGTGGAATTCAAGGTAATAAATTCCGGCAGTGGTGAGAGTAATAAGTTCTTGATGATTAATTTCGCCCGCTTGCACTTGTTGTCCATAACAATTGTATACTTTAAAATCAATTTGTTTGTTTCCAGTTGTTATTTTGATCGTCTGATTATTGAGTTGTAAAATAGTTACTTGGCTCGAACTTTCTATAGTTTCGAGAGAATTTATTGTCACACTATTAAGTGTTGTCATTGTTCCGCATGGACCTGTTACGGTTAAACTAACGGTGTAAGATCCGTTGCTTCCATAGGAATGAATAGGTTGCATACTAGTTGAATTAGTCCCATCACCAAAATCCCACTCCCAACTTTCTACGTGGCTAAAGGTAGGATAGAAAGTAACCTCATTACCATTTATTATATAGTCAAAGGTTCCTATTGTCAAGCTATCAGGTGACATCAATTTCCAATGCGAGATACTATCTAAAACTGTTTGAGACGCTACCTGCTGAAGAATGGAGGCTATTGACGCGTCTAAGCCAGCTGAGTAGGAAGCTCCAATTGACGATTTTCTGAAGAGTGAAGAATAAAAAATACAGGCACTTAAATAGGTTCCAGCAAGTGATGGGTGCGAACCATCACTCGCGTATAAATTTATTGATGGGTAGTTATCTCTAACATATTTCCACGCAGAACCGACAGCGGCCAATGATGCTTGAGAACTATCCGCAATCCTTATATAGGCATCTCTTAAGCGTTTATTCATTTTGTCGAATGTATTGATAGAGTCCCATTGTGGATCTCCATTTTGCCTACCCCATGTCATAAAATACATGACTTGGGCACAAGCATGGTTTTGATAAACTGAATCCGTAAGTTGTAAGGCATATGGTAGGGTAGAGGTATTCACTTGTTGCGTTGGGAAACATGGTTCTTGACTTTGGCCTTGCAATACGACAAAATCCCATTCGGCCTGATTTATTTTAGAGAACGTAAGGGGATCGTTTGTGTGCGACTGAAAAGTGAAACCACCATTTGTTTTCGAATCAACCGTTATAAAATCACCTGTTGATTGTGTTAGATTTGCCAATACACCGGGAAGGTCATTGCTATACGTATAACTGTTACCAATAAATAATACGGATAATGAATCCTGGGAAAAGCAAGATGCAGAACAGAAAATAATGGAGATACAAAATAAATTCTTCATAATGTCGTAAATTTAACACAAGATTAAGTTCATGCGAATTTCTATTATTGTTTTATGTTGTTTTATGAAAATTAAAGTTGCTTCGCAATTTAATTTTTCATATAAGGATTCAATTCCTGTTTCGGTTTTTGGGCAACAGCTTAAGTATCCGTGGAGTGGTGGGATAAATAATGCCCAATTTTCCTCAATTGATTTTGACTTTGATAACGATGAGGATTTATTGATTCTTGATAGAAGTGCAGACCAAATTAGACTTTTTGAAAATATTGGTGGCTCATATAAGTCTTATCCACATGCAGCGTCTCTCTTTCCTAATGATATTCGTTACCGGCTCACGGCTGTAGATTACAATCTAGATGGGCGAAACGATTTGTTTACCTATGGCATTGGAGGAATAAAAGTTTATAAAAATGTGGGTAATGCCATCAACGGATTACAGTGGGAACTAGCCAAGAATTTGTTGTATTCGGATAATTGGGGTGCGAATCTCAATTTATATGTAAGCTCTTCAGATATTCCTGCAATCGTTGATGTGGATAATGATGGGGATATTGATGTGTTGACATATCACATCAGTGGCGAGTATTTGCAATACCATAAGAATTTGAGTCAGGAGCTTTATGGACATTCTGATTCCCTTAAATTTGAGTTGAAAAATGAATGTTGGGGAGGATTTCGAGAAGATGTAAATTCAAATTTGGTTTTTCTCAATGATCAGACACTTCCTTGTCAAAGTGGAAACGTACCTAATCCTCAATTTAAACCTACTGAGCATGTCAAAGCTCACTCAGGATCAACTGTGCTTGCACTAGATTATGACGGCTCAGGCGTAAAAGACCTCATTCTAGGAGATGTGGCACATCCAAATTTAATTTTGTTACTGAATGGTGGTTCAAGCGTAAATTCAAATTCATTGATGATTTCCCAAGACCCAAATTTCCCATCAAATTCTATTCCGGCCACTATGCAACTTTTCCCCGCAGCTTTTTGGATAGATGTAGATTTTGATGAAAAAAATGATTTGATTGTCGCTCCTAATGCCAAAAATGTTTCTGAAAATGAAACCAGTTGTATGAAGTTTAAAAATTCGGGAACTAATTTAAATAGTAATTTCATTTTTGAGACAAGGGCCTTTTTGCAGGAAGACATGATTGAGCATGGAACAGGTTCCGTACCAATTTTTAGTGATTTGGATAATGACGGGTTGCTGGATTTATTTATTGCAACTTTTTATGCCTATAAACCTACACTTTTAAAAGAATCTCGTATTGCATATTACAAAAACATAGGGTCTGTAACCCAACCGGAATTCACCCTAGTAGACAAAGATTTTTTAAACTTATCAGCGAGTCCTTATGGTCTACGAATGATTCCAACTTTTGGGGATTTAAATGGTGACGGAAAAAAAGACATGCTTATTGGGTTTGAAAATGGTTCCGTTGGTTATTTTGAGAATAATTCAACGGGGACATCCATATCCTTTGCCAATCCAATACTCAATTTAACAGATGTTAATGGAAATCTAATCAGTGCAGGACAATACGCAAGTCCACAATTGTTTGACCTCAATAAGGATGGTAAATTAGATCTCATACTCGGAAAAAAAACTGGTGAATTAATGTATTTTGAACATACAGGACAAACTTCCACAAGCTTCCTTTTAAAAAATTCATCGCTTGGTTTGATTGATGTAGCTACTGATACACCAGACGGTTATTTAGTTCCTCATTTTTTTGATCATGCAGACACGACCTATTTACTTACTGGGGCCGCTGATGGGAACATATATTTTTTTCGAAATATAACTGATAGTTTAGAAGAAGGTCAACAATTTGAGCTTATAGCGTCTGATTTTTTGGCTTTATCCCGAGATATTGGTTCTTATTCGGCGCCTTTTGTCTGTGACATCGATAATGATTCTAAATTAGATTTGTTTTTAGGTCAAGATGCAGGAGGGATTTTTCACTTAGAGAATAGTGAGAGTGATGGAGTTGGGCTAGAAGCAAGTTACATAAACGATTTAACGGTTTACCCGAATCCATTTTCTGATATTCTAACGATTTCTATGGATCGTGATGCTGATATTGACGTTATTAATTCTTTTGGAGAAAAGGTCTTTAGTACAAAATTAACAGGAGGAAAAAATACATGGATAACACCTGCACTTCCTGCAGGGTTGTATTTTATTAAAGAATCATCATCGAGTAAAGTTGTAAAGGTTGTTAAATTTTAAGCGATTTTCAATTCGAACATTTTTATGCCTTCTATTTTCCCACTTAATGTATCGCCGATTTTTACTGGGCCAACTCCTGCTGGTGTTCCTGTATAAAGAAGATCTCCTGTCTTTAAAGTAATAAACTGTGAAACATAGGCAATTAGAGCATCAATTGAAAATATCATTTCTTTCGTTTTTCCATCTTGTCTTAATTCGCCGTTTTGATAAAATTGAAAGGATATATCAGTTAAATTGTACGCGTCTTTATTTAACCAAAGGTCACTTATTGGAGCTGAATTATCAAATGATTTGGCCTTTTCCCACGGTAGGCCTTTATCTTTGCAAAGTGACTGAATATCTCTCGCTGTAAAATCAATGCCGAGGGTAAATTGTGAATAATATTTGTGAGCAAAATCAATAGGTATATTTTTTCCAACCTTATCTATTTTTACGACAATTTCACATTCGTAATGAAGATCTTGGGTGAATTTAGGTAGAAAATAGGTGCCCTCTCGATGCAAGGCTGTATCAGGTTTTAAGAAAAAAATAGGTTCTGTTGGCAAGGCTGTTTTCATTTCCTTGGCGTGATCTGCGTAGTTTCTTCCGATACATATTATTTTCATCCTTGACTAAATTTTTGTTTAAGTGCTTTTAATTTATCCTCCAATGATTGGTCATCTTCTTGATCATTCTTTCTTTTCTCTTTAATTCTCTCCATTTCTTTTCTCAAGCAAGCCTTCGTATGGAGCGGGAAATCTGCTTCCAACATCCAGCCATAATAACCCGGTTCAGCAATAGATACCTCTTCAATGGTTTTATTCTTGTGCTTACCAAAGTTATAGATCACTTGACTTCTCTCGTTCCGTGCTAATCTTCCTGCAAAATCAACCATCTCATGGTTGTGTGATCTAGAGAATTCTGCTAATTTGGGAACTTCTTTGGATAACTCAGCATATCTGTTTAATTGAGCTTCAAAAACATTCCAAGTTGCAAGTACATCGTTCATTGCGTCATGTGCGCCTTCAAGCGTTTTATTACAATAAAATTTAACTGCAGCAGCAAGGGTTCGCTGTTCCATTTTATGAAAAATATTCTGTACGTCAATGAAATTCCGATCGGAAAGGTTATATTCAATTCCTGTTCTAAGTAGTTCTTCAGCCAATAGTGGTATGTCGAATTTATTCGAATTATATCCAACCAAATCGGCGTTCCCAATAAATTCAGTTACATCTTTTGCTAGCTCTTGGAATGTTTTGGCTTTCTTGGCCATCTCATTGGTAATACCATGAATTAAAACAATTTCTTCAGGGATATTCATGAGTGGATTCACTAGTTCATTGAACGCATGTTGTTCTCCATTTGGGTCTATGCGCAACATGGCAATTTGAACAATTCTGTCTGTGGTTATTTGAAGACCTGTAGCTTCTAAATCAATAACACACAATGGTTTTTTAAGTGATAAATTCATACGGTATAAAAAAGCCCAACGAATTGGGCTTTTCAGATTATTTGATGATAATAAATTCTGTCCTCCTATTTTCTTGATGTTCAGCAGGTGTACATTTAACTCCGTCGTCACATTTGTTTTTAAGTTTTGTTTCACCATAACCTTTATACAAAATCCGCTTCGGATCTGAAATTCTTTTTGCTATGTAATCTCTTGCAGATTTAGCACGATTATCAGAGAGCTTTTTGTTGTAAGCATCATTACCTCTTGAATCAGTATGTGAGCCCAATTCAATTTTTAAACTCGGGTTATCATTCATGACCTTCACAATTTTATTCAAGATGACAACTGCATCAGGACGAATATCGTATTTGTCGAAGTTATATAATATCAAGAAAGGTCCCAGATCTTTTCCACTCGTATCTTGAATAAGAGCGAATTCTTTTCTCAGTATGGAGTCAGCACCTAAAGTGTCGCTCATTTCAATTGATTGTGTCAAATAACCTGGAGCAGATACTGTAACCGTGTAATTCAGTACATCCCCGAACGTTTTGTTTTTTCCTAGTTCTGTTTTCGACTCGCCATTACTAGCTGTAGTGTAATTCAAGTTATCCTTATTGTTTTTGAATTCAATTTTAGCTCCTTGAATTGCTTTTTTAGAATCTCTGTCTGAAACTGCCGCAATTACATCGTATGTGAAGAATGGAATAATAACCTTATTGTCGTCATCCAAAAGCACCTTCTTGATAATTTCTTCATAAGCTAAATCACAATTAGTAGTAAATCGCTCTCTGTATGGATTTTTTGTTCCATTGTTATAGTAATATGCAAGCTCATATTCTTTGCACTTCATTAATTTTGAACCAAAGAATCCATCGCTGATTCGCGCAAAAATTTGTTTTTCATTCTGATCGGCACAATTAATACATTTGATTGTCACGTATGAATCCTCTGGAATTGTTTTTCCTTTAGAGTGAATAATTTGACCATTGAGAAAAGCGATATTTCTTACAGAAGAATTGTTAAGGGCAATCTCGTAAACATCTTTCTCCCCAAAACCACCTTTTCTAAAAGAGGTAAAGTATGCTTTTTTTCCATCAGCTGTATGGGTGTAAAATATATCATCACCAACACTATTGATTGGGTATCCTATGTTAACAGGATCGCCCCACATGCCATTTTCATCTCTCACAGTCATGAAAATATCAAATTCACCCATAGAATTGGGACCATTACTTGAGAAATACAAGGTGTTATTATCAAGTCCCATAAACGGTGAATCTTCATCCCATTCTGTATTAATATTACTCATATTTGCGGGATTCGTCCATGTACCATCAATATTCTCACTGAAATAGATGTCTCTTCTTCCGGTTCCATTTTCTTTGTCAGACACAAAAAAACGCATGTTTCCGTCGGGGGAAACCATGTAATGTGTTTCCCATCTTTTTTGAGTATTTACGTCAGTTACATCAACAGGAGTAACTGGTCCAAATTTTCCATCAAGCAATTGACTATAATAAATATCTCCCATTCCCGATTTATCATTATATGTATAAACTCGTCTTTCGTCAATGCTCACACTAACTGTCGCTTCGTTGAATTCAGGCTTGCACATGTTCATTCGTTGAGGTTGGTTCCATTCATAAAAAGGACTCAATGTCGATTGGTAAATGTCTTCAGAAAAATGATTTAACATAGGATCGCGGAAATTATTTGATTCACCATTTTCCCATGGTCTTCTTGACGTGTAGTAAAGTGCACGACCATCAATTGAAATAGTTGATGAAAAATCGGCATATTCCGTATTAATTTTAGTACCCAAGTTTTTAATTTTTACATCTTGAGGAGCGGCCATTAATTTTTTAGCTACATCACATTGGATGATTCTTTTTTCAGCATCTTTAATTAATTCTGACCGTTTATCAGTCTCAACTAAAAATCGTTTATAGTTTTCAACTGCTTTGTCGAATTGTTCATTAAGATGATAGGCTCTTCCAAGGTGAAAAAAGACATCTGCGGGAACAGCGTCTTCCGCTTTTGAATACATGTCATAGTTTTTCTGAATTTTTTTCGTCGCCTTACTAAGATACTTTATTGCAGCCTCATGATCGGTTCTCATTCCTAAAACAATAAAACCTTTTCTGTAATGGTAGTTTGCATTGTCCGGATCAAGTTCTAATAATCGGTTTGTGATTATTTCTGCAAAATGGTAAAAATTCTCTTGTAAATACCGCGAGCACTGAATAACGAGTTCTTGTTCCGATGCTTGGTTTGCCATATTTCGAACTTCCGTTTCTGTAAACTGTGCTCTTGATAAATTCGCTGTTAAAAGTAAGAAGACTAATGCGCTGATTTTATTCATGTTGTATAATGTATGTAGTAGGTTTTAAATATAACTAAATTTCTCTATCTAAATCAAAAGCTTCGAGGTAATCTGCAACTTTTCTTACGAATTGGCCTCCAAGTGCACCATCTACTATGCGATGATCATACGAGTGTGATAAGAACATTTTGTGACGAATGCCAATGAAATCGCCAGCGGGAGTTTCTATAACCGCCGGTATTTTTCTTATTGCACCAAGTGCTAAAATAGCAGCTTGTGGTTGATTAATAATTGGAGTTCCCATAACATTTCCGAATGACCCCACGTTGGTTACCGTGTACGTACCACCTTGAATATCTTCAGGTTTTAATTTGTTGTTTCTCGCGTTATTCGCTAATTCATTCACCGCTTTTGTGAGTCCAACCAAGTTCAATTGATCAGCATTTTTAATTACCGGAACAATTAAGTTTCCTGTAGGAAGTGCTGTGGCCATCCCTATGTTGATGTCTTTTCGTTTGATAATATTTGTTCCAGAGACCGAGACATTGATCATTGGGAAATCTTTAATTGCTTTTGCAATAGCTTCAATTAATATAGGGGTAAAGGTGATGTTTTCGCCTTCCCGTTCTTGGAATTTCTTTTTGATTTTATTTCTCCATAACACAATATTTGTCACATCCGCTTCTACATAAGAGGTAACATGAGGGGATACATGTTTAGACATAACCATGTGCTCAGCTATCAATTTGCGCATACGGTCCATTTCTATAATTTCGTCACCTGGGTTTGCAATGACGATTGGCTCCTTAATCGTAGTTGAGGAGGTGATTACAGGTGAACTGGCGACACTTGTTTGTGGCATTGCACTTGACACTTCAGTGGGTGAAGTTTTTTTATTTTTTGTAGAAAGATAGTTTAATAAGTCAGATTTGGTGACTCTGCCATCCATTCCTGAACCTTTAATTGTATTCAATTCTTCTATGGAAACATGTTCTTTTTCTGCAATGGAACGAACTAAAGGGGAAAAGAATCTGCCATTTTCTCCACTTTTTGTAATTTTTTGTGCGGTTACATTAATACTTGTTTCATTTTCATGGGAATTCGAATGGTTATTCGCTAATTCCTGAGAAATGGAAGCTCCTTTCTCCTCGATAACTGAGGTCTTGGTTTCAACAACGGAAGGGTTCGAACCATCTGTCGACAGAATCGCAATAACATCACCAACTTTCGCAACTTGATCTTTTTCATAAAGTCGTTGAACCAAAATTCCGGACGCTTCGGAAGGCAATTCATTGTCCACCTTGTCAGTCGCCACTTCTACAAGAGGTTCATCCACAGCAACGTTATCACCAATATTTTTTAACCAATTGGTAATTGTCGCTTCCGTAACACTTTCTCCCATTTTAGGTAAACGAATTTCAATCTGCCCCATACTATTAATTTTGCGAGGCAAATATACGTTAAAACTTCGAAAAAAAACGGGTTTTTTGGCTTATTTGCCTAATGATTGCCAATTTCTCAATACACATTGTAAATCGAAAAGGAGCGAGTAATTTTTAGCATACAAAAGATTAATTTTTTGAAAATCTTCCTTTGCAAGTTCATCCGTTAGCTGTATAGGAGAAATGATTCCGGGTTTGATGTAACTATTTTTTTTCTCAATTGCTGCGCCTACCCATGTTTTGTTTCCAATTAATACTTCCCAAAGATTTGTAAAAAAGCTAGTTCTATTGTTTTGAAGAAGATACATGAAAGGAAAGAATACGAGAACGAACGCACTAAAAGCAAAATCAAAAAGTCGCTTTGATCTTCGATTTTCAGGGCGCATTAATAAATTAACCTGTAAAATGTATAAATCACCTGCAGAATCTATGGAATTACTACCTATCAAATAATCTGTTTCTGGTTGAGCGATTTTAAAATCAACGTCATACGTATTTATGGAAGACATTAAGTGAATGATATCCTTGGTTGCCAAATCCTTGGCAGAAAAAATAAGCTCGTTTATTTTATAAATTTTGATTATTTCCTCCAATTTTTTTGCTTGAGTGTTTTCAGTTTTAACTTCTAAGAACAAGATGCTTTCGATGTTGGAATAGGTAGAAAGTAATAACTTTTCAATGCGTGAATGTTCTGATGTTGAACCTAATATTGCAAATCGCTTTTGAACCGATACAGGTAGACCGAAACGATGATTTTTATATAAATTATGTATGATGCGTATGAGGTAATATTGGCTTACATTCCAGAGCACTCCAACTAAAATAAAAAGTCTAGAAAATTGAAGATCCTTGGGCAGTAGAGCATATATGATCAAGATAAAAAGTGTACCTATTAATCCGCTTTTCCATATAAGATGTCTATTGGTGCCTTTATCGTAGGTACCAACTAAATAAGCGCAAAAAACCCAAATAAATGCATAAGATGGTATTTGAATTTGATGCGCCCATTCGGTAAAGTGAATATCCCTTATTTTCCATTGATGTGTCAGTATTTCTAGACCAATCAGCGTGAATAAAAAGTCCAATGCGGGTAGGGTTGTCTTTTTAATGAATCGATTAAATATTGCGGCACCTGCACGTAAATAAATTGCCGAATTAATCGCTAAGGAAAACAAACTTGCATTCTTTTGAGTAAAGTGTTTTTTTGCAAAAATGATCATTGCACGGTAGAAAACAAATACATAGTTTACGGAACTTTTTTTCGTACTTTCTCCTTTATAGTGAATTATTTTAGTTTCAGGAAAATAATAATTATCATACCCGTCAAGAAGTAAGCGATAAGATAAATCAATATCCTCTCCGTACATAAAAAACGATTCATCTAAAAGACCAACTTTATCGAGGGCTTCTGTCCGCATAAACATAAAGGCACCACTTAAAATATCTATTTTATTCGTTTCAAATTCACTCAAATGTCCTAGATGGTAATAATTGAATTTTTTAGAATTTTTGAAAAATTTTGAGAGACCAAATATTTTATAAAAGGCGACTTTTGGTGAAGGTAATCCGCGTTTTGATTCAGGCAAGAAGTTTCCTTTTCCATCGAGCATTCTTACACCTAAACCTCCTGCATTAGAATGGTTGTCCATGAATTCAATGCATTTAAACAAAGTGTCTTCTTCTACAACTGTATCGGGATTGAGTAATAAAACGTACCTGCCTTTTGCCGCCTGAATGGCTTGATTATTGGCTTTTGAAAAACCCAGATTTTCCTTGTTTTCAATACAAATTACCCATGGAAATTTTTCTTTAACCATCAGCATGGAGTCGTCTACGCTATTATTGTCAACAACAAAAACCTCCATTCTGAAGTCGCCGATTGAAGCGTTAACTGAACTTAAACATTGCTCAAGAAAATAGCAGACATTGTAATTGACAATGACAATACTTAAATCTACCATGTTCTTGTTTGCCATGATTTAATCGTTCACTGCAATGCAAGATATTTCAATAGGCACATTTAAGGGTAATCGAGACACCTCAACAGTTTCTCGTGCTGGCGGTATCTCTGAGAAATATGACGCGTAAATGTTGTTGACGGTAGAAAAATCGTTTAGGTCTTTCAAGAAAATACTGCACTTGACCACTTGGCTAAAATTAAATCCTGCGGCAGTTAATAAGGATTGAATATTTTTCATAACCTGATGCGTCGACTCTTCAATAGATGCCACTTGAAGTTGACCATTTTCTGGATTTAATGGAATCTGCCCACTGATAAATAGCATATTGCCAGACAGAATGGCTTGACTATATGGTCCTACTGGTGCCGGTGCATTTGGAATTGAAATTGCTCTTTTCATCTAGCGTTTTATTTTACATTTGCAAAGTAACCAAATTTTAAGAAGAGATGGTCTTGGTTGTTGATTTTTATGATTCTTTTACTTATAACCTGGTGCATTATTTTGAAAACGCTGGTGAGCATGTAGAAATTGTATTCCATGACCAATTAATTCTCGAAAGGTTGGAAAAGTATTCATTAGTTGTTCTTTCTCCTGGTCCTGGTCTTCCAAATGAGAAGGAAAATCTTTTTGATTGCATTACTATTTGCATAGAAAATAGTATTCCAATTTTTGGCGTTTGTCTCGGTTTTCAAGCACTGGGAATTAGCTTAGGTGCTCAACTAGTAAATCAACATGTTGTGAAACATGGTGTATCAACAGAATTAACATGGGTGTCTCCTAAAAGTAAGTTGTTTCAAGGGATAAAAAATACCATATCCGTTGGGCTTTATCACAGTTGGAAGCTTGAAGACATTCCTACGGAATACTTAACGTCTTATTCCGCAGAGGGAGTGGCAATGTCTCTCGAATGTTATGAAAAAAGGATCATGGGTGTTCAATTTCATCCAGAATCTATATTAACACAACACGGTAGGCAATTGATCGAAAATGTTGTGGCATGGAAGAATTTAATCTAATCAGCTAGAGATAGTTTTTCCTCCAATTGAATAATGGTGCTATGATATTCTTATTTGATTATAGAACTTTTTTCAGTCAACGTTGTTTGAATTAAAAATAACGTAATGAAATTAACATATACATTCCTTTTAATAATTATTACTTTCGCTTCATTTTCTCAATCGGGTACCGTAAAGGGAAAAGTATTGAATGCTACCAATAACAAACCAGTTGAGTTTGCCAAAATACAAGTAGTTGATCAGCAAAAAGGAACAACTTCTCTTGATGACGGAAGTTATCAAATTTCAGGATTAAAACCCGGTATTTATGCGTTTAAAGCCAGTGCTTCAGGATTCAAAGAGTTAATTATCAATGAAATTACTGTCACGAATGCACGGACGGTAGATTTAGATTTTAATTTAGAAGAAATAATCAAAGAAAAAGGACAGGTAACTGTGAAAGCTTCGTCCTTTGTGCGCAAGGTAGAATCTCCTGTTTCGTTGAAAACACTAAACGCTACCGAAATAGAGCGTTTACCCGGTGCAAATCGTGATGTTAGTAAGGTGATAGCGGCTTTACCGGGTGTTGCCTCCCGGGCTACTTTCAGAAACGACATTATCATTCGTGGTGGATCACCCGGAGAAAATAAATTTTACTTAGATGGGATAGAGGTTCCAAATATCAACCATTTTGCAACGCAGGGTAGTAGCGGTGGTCCGGTGGGCTTGTTGAATGTTAATTTTATACGCGAAGTGGATTTTTATTCAGGAGCTTTTCCATCAAATAGAGCCAATGGGTTAAGTTCTGTTTTATCGTTCAAACAAAAGGACGGAAATCCAGATGCATTAATCACCAATTTCGCCTTGGGATCAAGTGATGCAGCGTTAACGTTTGATGGTCCGATTGGTAAAAAATCAGACTTCATTTTTTCTGCTAGACGATCTTATTTGCAGTTTCTTTTTGCGGCGCTTAAATTGCCAATTTTACCAACATACAACGACTTTCAGTACAAGGTTAATTATAAAATTAACGACAAAAACAAAATCAGCTTTATTGGTTTGGGAGCAATTGACCAGTTTCAGTTGAATCAAAAGGTAAATGAATCAATAGCTAAAAGTGATTCGAATACAATAGAATTTAACAATTATATCATCAATAATTTACCTATTCAAAATCAATGGAATTATACTGTAGGAATAAATTACACCCATTTCGCTAAGCACTCTTTTCAGAACGTTGTTGTTAGTCGAAATATGTTAAATAACCGGGCATACCGATACCGTGGATTGGTGGAAGTGCCGGATAGTCTTTTACAAGATTATACTTCTTTTGAAGCAGAAAATAAATTTCGTTTTGAGCATACATACAATAAAAACGGGTGGCGAGTGAACGCAGGAATAGGGTATGAGTACGCGCGCTACTTTAATTCAACTTATAACAATATTACCTTTCAAGGTTTGCCTGTATTAATTGATTTTACTTCTAATCTATTCATGAGTAAATTTGCTATGTTTGGACAAGTAAATCGTTCCTTGTTTGATGAGCGATTAAATTTATCTGCAGGACTCAGAAGTGACATTTCAAATTACTCCAAATTGATGTTGAATCCAACGGATCAACTATCTCCATCAATTTCTATTAGCTACAGAATTACGCCTCAATGGGCAATAAATGCGAATGTTGCAAGATACCACCAATTGCCATCTTATACCATACTGGGATATCGAAATGCAGCAGGAGAATTAGTAAATAACGATTATGTAAAGTATATAAGAGCCGATCATTTTGTAATTGGAGGAGAATTCTTGACAAAAATCAATTCACGTTTTACCTTAGAGGGATTCTATAAAAAATATGATCGTTATCCATTTTCTATTAAAGATTCGTTGTGTTTAGCAAATATCGGTTCAGATTTTGGCGTGGTCGGAAATGAAGAAATTCGATCCAATTCTAGAGGTAGAACTTATGGATTAGAATTTTTATATCAACAAAAATTATTTAAAGGTTTTTATGCTGTTTTGGCATACACGTATGTTAGTTCAGAATTTCAAGATAAAAACAATGTATTTGTGCCAACTGCTTGGGATAGTCGAAATATTGTTTCTCTAACAGGTGGGAAACGTTTCAAAAAAGGTTGGGAAGTAGGGTTTAGGTGGTTATTTTCAGGAGGTTCTCCCTATACACCAGCAGATGTTGCGAATTCATCACTAATCCAAAATTGGGAAATCAATGGTTTTGCTTTCCCTGATTACAGTCAGCTGAATACCCGACGGGAATCAAATTTTCATCAGTTGAATATTCGTGTGGATAAGAAGATTTTTTTAGAGAAATTCTCACTAAATTTTTACCTTGATATTCAGAATGCATATGGTTATAAAGCCAAATTGGCGCCAAACTATTTAGCGGTAACAGATGCTTCAGGTAATTATGTGGTAGATCCTAATGACTCCAGTCGTTATTTATTGAAGGAGGTAGAGAATGAATCAGGAATAGTTCAGCCGACAATTGGAATAATAATTGAATTTGCAGCCAAGAAAATAAAGAATTAATGCATATGGGAAAATAATTATATCTTAGTGTAAAATTATTGATATGCGATATGCCATGCTTTTTTTTATTCTAACAGCTATTTTTTCTGTTAACGCGCAATCCGTTTTGGATTTTAAAAAGAAAACAAGTACAAATGCTACTTCCAGAACTGCCATGCTAGATTTGTTAAGAGCTGAGGTAAAAAAAGAAATTAATCAAGATGTAGTATTCGTCGTGAATCATTTTTTAGTTTCAGGTAATTATGCTTGGCTAGAAGCAACAGCACAATCTAAAACAAGCGGTAAACAACTTATTATGCCTGGAGATGATTTCGATTGTTGTCACGCTCAGGCTTTATTTGTTAAAAATTCCAAAGGTAATTGGCAGATTGAGGCAAGCGGAGCCTTTTCAACAGATATGTGGTATTATTGTATTGGTAAAGAATACCCAAAGGCCAATCCCCGAATATTTACCCAAGGAGCATATAATTCAAATTGCGAATAGAACCCATTCACTTTTTCGTTAAAGTACTGATCATTTGTTGTTTAAGCTCTTGTGCAGGTCAGGATTCATTCAGTGCGTCAAATTCCCCCTCAAATGAAAAATTATCGGGTTTTCATATTGAACAGCGAACAGTTCAAGAAACGAAGTTGTTAGTCTACTATCGCGATGCAATTGATAGTATCAAGGAAAATAAGGTGTTTTTTAAAAACGGAAAATCAATTGTTTTTGATGATAAAAAAATAAAAGACACTAAACAGCTGTTGGAAAGTCCGGATCTAGAGGATCAGTTTCATTTTGTTTATAATCAAACAAAGAATTCTGCGTTAAATACAGATGCAGCAAGAATTAGAAACGAAGCGTTTTTCAAAAACGTCTATGGTTTTTCGGCAGCTGAAGTACAAAAAAATTTGGTGTCAATCGCATGGTGTCCATCTTTTGTAAATCAGCGGATTCAAGTGACAAAAAAATGCGGTGTAGCAGATTCCTTGCGTAAAGTTTCCGCGGCTTTAGACAAACATCCTGAGTGGAAAAAGTACTTGACAAGTGTCGGGGGCACATTTAATTGGCGTAAAATCTCTGGCACTAATAGATTAAGTGCTCATTCTTTTGGCATAACCATCGACATAAATGTTGCCCATTCTAATTATTGGCAATGGGATTGTTCATGCACCGATGAAACAAAAAAAATTGCATACCGAAATTCTATACCCTATGAATTAGTTGAAATCTTTGAAAAGTATGGTTTTGTTTGGGGGGGTAAATGGGTACATTACGATACTATGCATTTTGAATTTAGACCCGAGTTAGTGCGATAGAATAGTGATAAATTGCTTTCGGGCTTGAGGAATTTTTACTAGCTTTATGGCGTAATGGCAATCAAAGGAAAGGTAATTAAAATTGGACGTTCAGAAGACAATCATATTGTTTGTGCCCATCAAACAGTAAACAGGTATCATGCGGAATTATTCGTAGATGCTGATGGTAATGTTTTTTTGACTGATCTTAATTCGATGAATGGTTCATTTGTAAATGGAAAGAGAGTTAATGAGCCTCTTTTATTAAAAGAGGGTGACGTGTTGAAAATAGCCGAAAATATTTTAATTGATTGGCAAAGAGTACTACCCAAAAAACAAGAACAGCAACCAGTTAAAGAAAAACCTACAATAGAGCAGAAGCCAAAAGAGCCAATTAAACAGAGTTTTGAATCAGAAAAACCCCTAAAGGCAAAGAATAATAAAAAGTCTTTTTCGTTAGTGAATTTTATGAAAAATTATTGGGATGTTTTTGCCATTTACGCAGGAATAATTCTTATGCTAATGATTATCCGACTCTACATAGGTTAGTGCGTTTTCGACGACTCAATAAATGCAAGTATCTCTATTTCTTCTTGAGTTAATTGAAGTCCTCTTCTGTTCATCATATTGTTTGCAAATTCAATTGCTTTACTAAATTTGAAAGGCACGCAGGCAGTACCTCCCCATGAAAACGAAGGAACGTATTTCGCAGGAAAATCACTCCCGAAAATATTACATGAAACACCAACAACGGTTGCTGTATTAAACATAGTGTTGATCCCACATTTGGAATGATCTCCCATGGCCAAGCCCATAAATTGCATGTTGGTCTCTATTTCTTTTGAAGAAGTATAACTATAGGTACTAACGTTTCCGTAGTTGTTTTTTAGGTTGGAAGTGTTCGTGTCGGCTCCCAAATTGCACCATTCACCAATCATGGAATTACCTAAAAATCCATCATGACCTTTGTTTGAATATGACTGAAAAATAACATTATTAACTTCTCCACCGACTTTACAATAAGGTCCAATGGTAGTTGCTCCGTAAATTTTTGTGCCTAATTTAAGACTTGCATGCTCACACAGGGCTAATGCCCCACGAATCAATGTTCCTTCCATAACTTCTGCCTGCTTACCAATATATACAGGTCCAGATTTGGTATTTATCGTAGCTCCTTCTACAATTGCCCCTTCTTCAATAAAAAGTAGTTCAGAGGGGCCAATTAGCCGATTTGTTTCACTTAATTTTTGCGAAATCCTATTTTTTGTAACCAACGCGTAATCTAAATGAAGTGCCTCATGGTTTTTAGCGTAAAGTTCCCATCTTGCAGTTAACCAAATTAGGGGTTCGGATGAATATTGTTTCTTTGTTTCTCCCGTACCTTTTGTAGCTATCCACAGATTGTCTTGAACTAACATGGTGTTATTCTCCAAATTTATCAACTCATTCGCAAGGGCTGGAGTAGCCAAAATACACGCATTAAGTTCAATGGCATCCTCAAGTTTTGGGAATCTTTTTTGTAAGTAATCTTCGGTTGTAAAGCCAATTTCACTCGTTGTTGAAACTAATTTCCATCGCTCTTCGTTGGTTAAAATTCCTATCCTAAGGCCACCTACAGGTCTAGTCAGTGTTAGTGGAGCAAAGGTAAGGTGTTGTCCGTTGTCGTGAAGATTAATACGTAACATGAGCATTGGTTTTAGATCGAGCCGAAAATAAATACAAACACAAAAAAGTAAGAGCGCCATTGATTATCAACATTTCGTAGCCAAACTTATACTCGCCAAAAATCCAACTAGAATTTTTGTCTAGGGTGTAACAGGCGATAGGGATAATCAAGCAAATCACCGGCACGATCCAATGAAAACGCACGGTCTTTTTTGTAAATATTCCGAAGGCAAAAAGTCCAATTAAAGGTCCATAGGTATATGATGCAAGAGTCAATATAATGTCAATAATATCGGTTTTTGGATTGTTTATAATATACCAATTCGTTCCTAATATAATCAGTAAAAAAAGAACCGAGAATGCAATGTGTACGTACAACATGAGTCTTTTTTTATTGGCTTCATTTCGATGTTTAAAGTTTAAAAAATCAATGCAAAATCCGGTAGTTAAAGCCGCAAGTGCGCTGTCTGCTGAGGCATACGAGGAGGCAGTAATTCCTAGAAGAAAGAAAATTCCCGCAACAGTGCCAAAATGATCTAACGCTAGGGTAGGAAATGTGTGGTCGGTTTTAGTAGGAAGCGCAATCCCTTCAGTAAAGGCAAATACATAGAGCGCACCTCCTAAGATCAAGAAAAGCAAATTAGTAAAAAGTAGTATACTTGTGAATGAGTACATATTTTTTTTAGCGTCATTGATATTTTTACATGTAAGATTTTTCTGCATTAAATCTTGATCTAAACCGGTCATAGCAATGGTTAAAAACATACCTCCAAAAAAGTGTTTCCAAAAATAGTTTTTCGCATTTGGGTCGTCAAATACAAAAATGCGAGTCATTGAATGCCCTTGGGATGTTTTTGTTTCGCTAATCCTTTCCCATAAACCGAATAAATCTAGGCTTAGTGAATTAGCTACTATAATCGTACAGATAACAACAGCACTAATTAGAAAAAAGGTTTGAAAGGTGTCTGTATAAACAATTGTTTTAATTCCCCCTTTAAACGTATATACCCAAATGAGCAGAATCGTGATACATGCAGTAAGCCAATAGGGAACTCCTAGGTCTTCAAAAAGAAATAATTGTAAAACTACAGTGGCTAGGTACAAACGTATTGCTGAGCCTAATGTTCTTGATAAAATAAAAAATGCTGCGCCAGTTTTATAACTTACTAAGCCGAGCCTTTTTTCTAGAAACTCATAGATTGACGTTACATTCAATCGGTAATAAATTGGCATGAGAATTTGCGCAATCACGACATAACCCAAAACATAGCCAAGTACCACTTGAAAATAGGCCATTCCGTCATTTATGACCTTTCCTGGTACTGAGATAAATGTTACTCCTGATAGGGAAGCCCCAATCATCCCAAACGCCACTAAATACCAAGGGCTTTGTCGATCACCCGTGAAAAAAGTATCGGAACTTGCATTGCGTGATGTCAGATAAGAAATCAGTATCAATACACCGAAATAGGCGGCAAGAACACTTATGATTAGGGTTTGCGACATTTTCTTTTGTGGTAAATTTAAAAAGCTTTGGGTAATGTCAGTCAAAAAGTGACATTATCTTTTTACTTCACTCTATATTTGTAAAAAAATGTAACTATGGATCAGCTAATTTTGGTGGTGTTGATAATCGCTCTTTTAAGCATTGTGTGGGTTGTAAATTCATTTCTTAAAAAAGCAGAAGCTCGGGAAATAAAGTATTTACAAATTGAATTAAAGAAACAGCGTCAGGAGTATTTTTTACCAAGTCGTTTCGAGGCGTATCAACGAGCCATATTGTTTTTAGAAAGAATACACCCAAACAGCTTGGTTTTACGTTTAAACAAGCCAGGTATGCCTGCTCGTGTTTTTCAGGCTGAAATGTTGAAATCAATTAGGGAAGAATATGATCATAATGTTGCGCAACAACTTTTCATTTCTCCGACAGCATGGGATATGATGAAAAAGTCACGAGAAGACGTGGTGCGTATTATAAATTTAGCTGGTGATCAATTGTCAGATTCATCGACATCTCTCGAGCTTTCAATGAAAATTTTTGAAATGCTCGCCCAATTAGATCAGCTAACACTTGATGTTTCCTTGGATTATATTAAGAAAGAATTCCAAGAATCCTTGTAGGTTACTTTACCACATGAATAAATCCATGCTTTACAGATTTATCTTCTTCGGCATCGCGAACAACAAGTTTGTAAAAATAGACACCCTCCTCTAACGCATCACCGGTCATAGTTTCACCCTTAAATTGTGCGGAATATAAGGTTTGTTCAAAAAGTTTATTTCCCCATCTATTGTATATATATAGTGTGTATTCTTCACATGTTTTGAAATACTCATATAAGTTTAATTCATCATTTACGCCATCGTTGTTTGCTGTAATAACATTCGGAAAATCAAAATCATCGAAATCGTAAATGTGTAAAATCGTAGCCAAAATAGAATCGTTTTCAGATATACAACCATATTGTGAAGTAATAAAAGCATTATAATATCCCATTTGATCAATTTCAATAGGCATTGTAAACGAAAATTCATTGCCTTGATATTGTTGTGGGCCGGACCAAGTTATGACACTGTTTGCTTCTGCTTCAGCAGAGAAGGTAATTGGGTCTCCTGGGCAAATTGGGCTTGAAACTGCTAATATTGGTGCTTCAGGAGTTGGATAAATGTACATATTAAAACTTGTATCCGATACACATCCGAACGAAGAAGTAGCAGTTAAACCAATTGGATAAATTCCATCGTCGTTTATTGTGTATGTTAAATTTGTCGTGTTTGCAACTGAACTATTTCCAACGAACCATTCATAGCTTAAGGGTTCACCTGTAGGATTTGATGAGTTGTTGGTGAAGCTAAATGAAATATCTTCACATTCTGTGGTATCTCCACTATAGGCAATTTCGGGCAACCCATGAACTAAAAAGGTATGTGTTATTGTATCGCTGCAACTGACAGATGTATATTCATCTGATACGATTAATGTTACACTGTTATTTCCAGAATTTGCAAACGTGTAAGAGAGGTTGGCGTTTGTTCCTATTTCTTGTGAATTATATAACCAACTATATGTGTTTTGATTAGAAAAAACTAACGAGGTATCACTGAATAACATGGGTGAATTGGCACAAACCTCACTATATTCGAAACCTGCTATTGGATTGTCGTATACGATAAAGCTCTCAATAACTGTGTCGCTACAATTATTTTGAGATGTTGAAATTAATTGAATTGCGATAGTATCTGCGAAATTCGTAGGAAGAACAGCTGTATTACCGCTGGTATTAAGTCCATTAATTGTCCAAGTATTGGAGAGAACCGAATTATCAGAAATAGACGAAATACTTGTTAAATAGGTACTTTGACCAACACAGGCATCACTTGATGAAATATCTGCGACCGGTAATTCAAATACGTTGATTGTCTGAGTTATTGAATCGACACAACCCGCATCAGATTCAACAAACAACTCAATTTGGTAAGTTCCAGGTGCAGAGAACACATGCTCAAATGCCAGATCATTGGAAGTGTATCCATCAGATGAGGTCCAATGAATACTATCTTGTACAGCATTTTCGTAAATACTTGTATTAACAAGATTCACTGTATCTCCTGCGCAAACGGATTCAGGGATAAACGAAGCTTGTGCATCTGAAGGGGTTAGAATAGCCTGAAGGTTGGCAATACAACCATTAACTGAGGTAATTTGACAAGTAATTACCTGACCTTGCTGTGGATTAACCACAACAGTAGAATTTCCTGTAGCACCATTGCTCCATTGGTAACTTTGAAACCCAGCAGGAGCAGAAAGAATGGCTACGTTTATACCATTTTGCACTTCGCAATATCTAGAATCAATAACAAAAGGTGCGCAGCTCGCTTCAACATAAGCATAACCAAAATGAGCACCCTGACCACAATCTCCTGTAGCAAAATCAATAGTTACATTTTGCCCAATATATGCAGAAACATCGACGCCAATTGTCGTCCAGTTTTTATATTGAACCCCTCCACAATTTTGAAATCCAGAACCAGGGCCTGCAGCGACGTAATAATAGGTGCATGGTATTACTCCACCATTTTGATTCAATAATTTTGCTTCAAACCGAGGTTGGTCACCTGGAGGATGAGATGGGTCTTCAAGAATAACGGCATATTTGTATATGATCAAGGTATTCGTTGGTGTGATGGTAAAGGTATATCGAAGTCTTTCAGCGCCATATCCGCTACCATCATTACCTAATCTTGCTGAATAGGTGCTTCCTGGGGCTACTACGGGAACATTTCCACACGAATATGGATCGGTACCTGTTCCTGTCATTATCGTATGTTGTCCATTCACTATGCCGTTCGTTGGCGTCGAAATATTACAACAAGAACCCGTCTGTCCTTGCCAATTGGCAAAATTACCTAGTTCAAAGTTCGCGTTTTCGCAAGATGATTGGGAGAAAAGACTGAATGAAAAGAATAGAATGCAAAGAGAATTAATAGTTTTCATAAACATATTTCCATTGGAATAAGGTTATCAAATTTACATCTTTTTTAACTGTAATTAGTTGATTCGCATCGACTTTTATCAAGAAGTATGTCAAATGTATTATTAAAGTCTTTCAAAAACTCCTGCTGCTCCTTGCCCTGTTCCAACGCACATGGTAACAATTCCGTAGCGTTGTTTTCTCCTTTTTAATTCGTTGACTAATTGTACGGTTAATTTTGCACCGGTGCATCCAAGTGGGTGACCTAGAGCAATTGCTCCTCCATTTACATTGACTATTTCAGGATTAATTCCGGTTTCCCTTATAACTGCTAATGATTGTGATGCAAATGCTTCGTTCAATTCGAATAGGTCTATATCTTGCTTTTTAAGACCTGCTGCTTTAATAGCTTTTGGTATGGCTTCTACTGGGCCAATTCCCATAATCCTAGGTTCCACCCCAACAGTTGCATAGGATGCCAATCTTGCAATCGGTTCAAGGTTTAAATTTTTAACAAGATTTTCAGACATTACCAACACAAAAGCAGCACCATCAGAAGTTTGAGAACTATTACCTGCTGTTACTGAGCCATTTGATGAAAAGACTGGCTTTAATTTTGAAAGACCTTCAATAGTACTTTTGCGCGGACCTTCATCTGTATCAACAGTATATTTTTTTACCTGCCGTTTCTCATTTTCATCAAGAAAGATATGTTCTATCTCAATGGGAACAATATCTTCGTTGAATCTTCCGTTCGCAATAGCATCTAATGCTTTTTCATGTGACGAAAGTGCGAAAATATCTTGTGCCTCGCGACTAATATTGTAGTCTTTAGCGACAGCTTCTGCTGTCAACCCCATTCCCCAATAATAAGTTGGATTTTTTTTACTTTCGGTAGGATTTGGAACGATTCTCCATCCACCCATTGCCATTACAGACATCGATTCTGCTCCACCAGCGATTATGCAATCTGCCATTCCGGCCTCAATTTTTGCTTGAGCAATTGCAATTGTTTCAAGTCCCGAAGCACAATATCTGTTCACGGTCATGCCAGGTACTTTTTCAGTTTTTAAACCAAAAAGAGAAATCATTCGACCCATATTTAATCCTTGTTCGGCCTCTGGTGTTGCATTGCCTACAATGACGTCATCAATTTGTTCTGGATCAAGGTTAGGGACAGATTGAATGAGGTGTTCAATTACTCGAGCAGCCAAATCGTCAGGTCTATAAAACCTAAATCCTCCTTTGCCTGCTTTACCAACTGCTGAGCGATATCCTGAAACTATGTAGGCTTTTTTCATTTTGATTTAAGTCTATTGGCAACCAATTTAATCAAAATTGGCAAGACAGACAAGAAAATTATACCTAAACAAACCAAATCTATATGTTCTTTAATCCAAGTAATTTCTCCCAACGCATAACCTGCTATTGTTAAGCTAAAAACCCATAGAAAACCTCCTAAAATATCATAGGTGATAAATGTTTTGTAGTTCATTTTTCCAACACCTGCCGCGAATGGCGCAAAGGTTCGCACCAACGGAACAAAACGCGCCATTATAATGGCTTTTGTTCCATTTTTCTCAAAAAATTGTTCTGTTTGATCAAGGTATTCTTTTTTTACGAGTTGACGTCCTCGGATGGTGTAGGAAAAGACACGAAGTCCAAGTTTACGGCCTATCCAATAATTTGTATTGTCGCCAATCACTGCGGCCATAAATAACAAAGGCAGTAATAAAATTAATTCCATATGCCCCGATTTACAGAAAAGTCCCGCGGTGAACAACAAGGAGTCTCCTGGTAAAAATGGCATGGCAACAACACCCGTTTCAATAAAGATGATGGCAAAAAGTACAACATAGATTGCAGTTCCATAGTGGGTGAATAGCCAATCAAAATCTAGTTCTACGATATGTTTAAATAATTCAATCATGTGTTAGTCTATTTTTAATGAACTGTCAACTTTTTCTTTCCATCCTAATATCCCACCTTCCATAAGTAAAAGATTAGTTAAATTAAATTCTGTTTCGAGAAAATTCACCATCGCTTCTGCGCGCTTACCTGATTGGCACATGACGATTATTTGAGGATATTTTTTTAAATTTTCTATGTGTTCAACTACCTCGGCCATTGGAATGTGCAGTGATTCGATGTGAGCTTGGTCATATTCGAATGACTCTCGAATGTCTAAAACGACCGCATTTCCACTAGCGATAAGTGATGGGCATTTACTTGGGCAAATTTTATTCATGTCTTAGGTGAATTAATTTTTAGGCAAGGTAAAGTACTTTCCTTCTTTTTCTAAGTAGAAAAATGTTGTAAAAACGCCTTCTTTTTTGCTTACTTTAGGTTTAAATGTATTTGGGCTCTCATTTTTAGGTAATTTTTCTAATTCAGCCTTGTAAATGACAAGATCCTTAAATTCAGAGGTTTTACCGGTTTGAGCAATTTCAATGTGGTACGCTTCATCTTCTTCTGATCCTAATCCATCAAACAACTTCCATTGAAAAATCATTTTCGCTTGATTGTTTCGTATGGTGTATATCGAACGATAAGCCGCATTTCGAATTCTATAGTCAACTTGTATTTCACTTTTGAGATTATTTTTTAAATTAATACTTGTAACCTCAAGTCCCAAATATGGAGAGGAAGGAACCAATACAGGAGAGAAGAAAGAACTATCTTTTCCATTGTAAAGAATGAAATGATTATAATTACCCATTTGACCCATTTCCAGCATTTTCGCAGGATTATCATCGTTTTTTAGATCCAAATTGGCTTTTTCCAAACGATTAATTGTAATTATTTTATCGACGATCCCATCTCCATTGTAATCCGTTTCTAAAATAGTTTTTGTATAATTTTCTTGAGGGTTTAACTGAAATATACCTTGCAACGTATACGTTAAATGTTTATCAAAATCTTTTTTTATACTGTCTGGAATTTCTACATTATTTTGATCTGAAATATCTTTGTTATATTCTTCAGTATTTGCCTCGTTTTCACTGCATCCAGTAAGTTGGATTAATAAAAATAAGGTAAAAATAAACCAAATGAATTTCATGTAGATTGCAAATATACACAATGATTTTAAAAGAAAATCTCATTAGTTTGGTGGTTTTGGATTTAAATAGAAGTATTTAATTCTTTGATTTTCAATAGATAAATATTTTTTTTATGTTAAAAGTGAAACATTCATTGATTCAAAAGCGTAACATGCCGAAAACAAACACGATGACAATCTACATGAATTCCCTTAGAAATAAAGTTGCAAGAAATGCACAATTGAAACTTTCAAAACACAGAGAGCTTGGAACCAAAAGTAAGTTAAGCGTCTTTGAAGTTGCATCATTGCTAGATACATTGAAGAATGTAGAAAATATTGAAGATCAACGGAATTCTGTTTTCTTTAGTGCTGTAATGAATTAAGAAATAATAACTGAGGACCCCACAAGTTCGTCTTTAATATACCAAGTAGCGAACTGTCCGGGTGCTATTCCTTTTTGTGGTTGATTAAATAGTAAGTAAAACTCATTCGATTTTCGAATGAGTTTTGCTTTTTGTAGAGGTTGACGGTATCTGATGCGCGCAAGAACTTCTATTTCTTTATCTGCCAATAGTTCGTAGTGTTTATTAAGCCAATTCAATTGTATTTTATCAAGTAATAAAACCGAGCGATTTAACCCAGGGTGTGCGTCTGTTTGTCCGGTATAAACAATATTTTTTGCTGTATCTATGCTTATAACGAAACTAGGCTCAGGTCTGCCTCCGATATGTAATCCTTTTCTTTGGCCAATTGTGTAATAATGTGCTCCTTGGTGATCACCCACTTTTATTCCTTCTTCTGGGGTGAATTGGAATGGAGCCGAAAACACGTTTAAATTTTCTTTGGTAATTTCCGCTTTGTGGTATTCACTAAGCATGTTGTTGTTTGCGGGGATTTCAATGATTGGACCAGTCTTTTGCTTTAATTGTTGTTGCAAGAAGATGGGTAAGGATATTTTACCAACAAAACAAAGACCTTGTGAATCCTTCTTTGCCGCGGTTACTAATCCTTGTGAGGCCGCAATTTTTCTAACTTCAGACTTTTCTAAATCGCCTATCGGGAAGAGTGCTTTTGCTAATTGCTCTTGGCTCAGTTGGCAGAGAAAATATGATTGATCTTTGTTGAGGTCAATTCCCGTATGTAATCCAAAATGACCATCATCATGAAGTATTTTTCTACAGTAATGACCTGTAGCAACGAAATCTGCACCAAGTGCAAGTGCGGCTTTTAAGAAGACATCAAATTTAATTTCGCGATTACAAAGCACATCTGGGTTTGGCGTTCTCCCAGATTCGTATTCTTTAAACATGTAGTTTACAATGCGCTCTTTGTATTCATCACTTAGGTCTATAACTTGAAAGGGAATTCCCAAATGCTGTGCTACAAGTAATGCATCATTCGAGTCATCGATCCACGGACATTCATCAGAAAGAGTTACCGATTCATCGTGCCAATTCTTCATGAACATGCCAATTACTTCATACCCTTGCTCTAGTAGGAGGTAGGCGGCAACGCTAGAATCTACACCTCCGGACAAACCGACTACAACTCGTTTCATGCCATAAATTTACAATCTATTCTTTGATTAAATTCTTAAGTCCATGCTTTTCTAAACTTCAATTCAAACGTGGTTCGGGTTTCGTCAGACGCAACGAGAATAGTTCCATTGTAGCTTTCCAAGGTGTGTTTTACGATACTCAAACCAAGTCCACGATGTATTTTTTTGTTTTTTGTCGTGTAGAATCGATCGAATAGCTTAGGTAATTCGCTAGCTGGAATAGGTTCTCCATTATTGCTAAAGTTTAGGCTTACCCAATCGCTATCTTCCCACGAAGTAACCCAGATACATCCTTGTTTCTTCTTATTTTCAAAGACTTCAAACATATTATTCAATAAGAGATTGGAAATTTGAATAAACTGTTGGCGGTCGAAAAATAATGACATTGAAGGGTGGATAGTTAATTCAACTGATACGTTTAGGACTTCATTTTCTTTGTGAATTTTAACCAGGCGTGTCAATTCCTCGTAAACTAGGACAGGTTCTAATGTTCCAGTTTTTAACTGATTTTCTGCTAAATCATTCAATTCTTTCACAACATTATTTGACGCAGTTATGGCTTGATCAATCGAATTATCGAGTAAGGATTTTTTATGACAGTCAAACAGATAATCAATAAAGTTCGAAGTTAATTCATTGGAGATTAATCCATCAATTAAATCTTTCTCTTTTTTTACGGTCAAATTCAATTGGGTAATTTTGATGCTGAGTTGGCGAATGTTTTCCGCTGATTCTTCAAAATTACCTGCTGCTAAGAGGACTTGGATGGAATTGCTTTTATTTCTTTTTTCCCTAGCCGATGTACTTGAGTTTAACTGGAATTCTCTGCTATTTGGGTCTTTAAATGATTCTAAAAATTTAATTTCATTGATATTCAAGTTATGCCTTTCCTTCGATTGTGTATCCGATAATAATATTTGGTATTCATTTGTCGCTGCTTTAATCACGCCAAGTGGAGTATTTAATTCATGGGAGATTGAGGCAATAGTCTGGGAAAAGATTGACTGTTTTTCAAGGATTGCTAATTGATCACTCAAGGTTTTATTTTTTTTAACTATAACATTCAATGATTTCTGTGATGCGTATTTTAAATAAAATAAATAAGCAATAACAAGCAAAGAAATAATTACAACGACACCTATCCAAATTAAGTTACTTGTTTTTTCCCTCTGCTTCTCAAGTTCAAATTCCTTTTCTGCTTGGATTTTCTTATTATTTAGCTCTTCAACTTGGTATTTTTTTTCAATTTCTTTTCGAAGAATAACTTTTGATTTTTCAATATTGAATAAACTATCCTTAATCAGGTGAAAATTCTTTATGTGAAAGAGGGCTTTCTGTGCATTTTTATCTTTTTCATAGATCAAACCCAATATACGATGTGCATCACGCTTGACATGAATTAGCTTGTTTTCGACAGCAATTTTATAGGCTCTTTCCGCTTCTATTTTAGCTAATTCAGTTTTTTTTAAATTGACCAGGACTTGAGCTTTTAAGATAGAGTTCATGCCGATTCCTTCAAAATCTTCGGTGCCAATTCTTAACTGCATACAGGTATCGGTATGCGCCAACGCTTTATCAAATTGTTTTTTCGCGTTAAAAATTTCAGCCAAATGGTAGTGGATCTCAGCAATTCGGTATTTAATTCCTATTTCTTCCGCTATTTTTTTTGCTTTTACTTGATAACGAAGTGCATTTTCGAAGTCACCTTCTAAAAATAAAATGTCTCCAATATTCGTTAATCGCCCACTAATACACTGTTTATCTCCAATTTCTTCACAGATATTCAAGCTCTTTTTTTCATATGTTAACCGTTTGTCGGTATCACCAAGTTCCGTATATACCTTATTCATGTTTAGGTAAGAATTTGC
>Ga0315900_10000100_pt1 | contig 143090 bp, 146 predicted proteins | sample LakEriMetagenome_FD_203521 | JGI IMG/M metagenome (GOLD analysis project Ga0315900, IMG submission 203521) | Freshwater fungal communities from buoy surface, Lake Erie, Ohio, United States - Buoy 12 MA114 | ecosystem: Environmental > Aquatic > Freshwater > Lake > Lake biofilm | place: USA... | reverse complement strand
ACTGCCCATATTTGCCCATGGTTTCCCCATAAAAATCTCTTAATCTGCGACAGGTTATGTAACAACTTGTACAAGCAAAATGCAGAAAGGTGAGCGCAGTTTTAACCTGCGCCCACCTAATTGAAAGAAGAGTCGCCCTATAAGCCGGATTCTGGGCTACTGCCTAAGGACTAAATTAATACCTGTCACTAAACCCTGGTGTGGATTCACTATGGGAAGCACTTAACCCTGGGGGGGTCGCTTTCCTTTTATCTTTAGTATTGATTTGGTATGAAACGATTGCCTAAGCCTGCAATTTAAGCGCACTAGATTTTGTCAGTGGCAGGTGAAACAATATGTTTTGAATACAACTACATATGGAACTTACGCTCATTCACATGAGGTCTTGCTGGTGGCGGGTGAAGGATTTGAACCTTCGAAGGCAGAGCCGGGGGATTTACAGTCCCCTCCCATTGGCCGCTCGGGCAACCCGCCATGTGTAATACATGAGGAAAATTTCTTTTCCTAGCCGTGTAGTGCTGGCGTATCGTAACAAAGAGGCGGGGCTGAGACCAATTCCCAATCAGGGCTATCAGCCGTAGAATCACGTAATGAGCGCAAACATTGACTGGGATTCAATCCATAATCTTGCTAAAGATGCGATGAAAAAAGCATATGCCCCTTATTCCAAATTTCCTGTGGGTGTTGCAGCCCTCGTCGACGACGGCCGACTAATCAGTGGTGCCAACGTTGAAAATGCGAGTTATGGATTAGGTCTCTGTGCTGAATGTTCACTTGTAAGTGCACTGACAATGTCCGGTGGTGGACGTCTTGTAGCGATCGTATGTGTCGATGCTGCTGGTAATTTCTTAGCCCCTTGCGGCCGTTGTCGTCAATTGATTTTTGAGCACGGTGGAAGTGAAGCTCTCTTTATGACTCCAGATGGTCCAGAAAAAATGAGCGCGATGTTGCCTTGGGCATTTGGACCAGAAGATCTCAAGTAAATGACCCTTCTTCTTAGTACTGATGTCATTGCCCGCGCTCCAAAAGTGCTGCTGCACGATCATCTAGATGGTGGTCTACGTTCACAGACAATGATTGATCATGCGCTGGCCAGTGGTTACACAAAATTACCTAGCTATAACCCTGATGAACTTGCGACCTGGTTTGTGAGCGCATGTAGTTCAGGAACGCTAGAGCTTTACTTAGAGACGTTCGAGCACACGATCTCTGTCATGCAAACGAAAGAAGAGATTGAAAGAGTTGCTCGTGAGTGCGTACTAGATCTTGCCGCAGATGGCGTCGTCTATGCAGAAGTCCGCGGCGCACCAGAACTCTTTACTCGTAAAGGTTTATCACTTGACCAAGTCATCGAAGCAACGGTGGAAGGTCACAAGCAGGGCATGGCAGAAGCCAAGCGAGCCGGACGTGAGATTCGTGTTGAAGTTTTACTCTGCGCACTTCGCCAAAACAACTTCAGCCATGAAGTTGCGACCAAGGTTGTTAAGTACAAGGGTCGTGGAGTCGTTGGCTTTGATATTGCCGGTCCTGAGGCGGGTTTCCCACCGACAGATCACATCAAGGCATTTGATTACTTACGTAGCAATGGCGCTCATTTTACGATCCATGCCGGTGAGGCCTTTGGTGTTGAATCTATTGAGCTAGCTGTGCGTGATTGCCACGCTGAACGTATTGGCCATGGAATCCGCTTGATCGATGACATTGATTTCTCATCCGGCCCGCCTGTTCTTGGCTCACTAGCGCAGGAGATCCTAGATCGTCAGATCTGTCTGGAGATGGCGCCAACATCTAATTTACAAACAGGTGGCGCTGCATCTTATGAAACACATCAAATTGGTGTGATGAAGAAGCTTGGCTTTAACGTCACAATCAATACCGATAACCGCCTGATGAGTGCGACCTCAATGATTCGTGAAGTTACTGAGATTTCGCGCGGATATAGCTGGACCATCGATGATCTTCATGACGTTGCTCGAAACGGAATCATGAGCGCATTTATCGCAGAGGATGAGAAGCAGGATATTTACAAGAATCAGATCAAGGCACCATTTGCTGACCTGGGTGCCAAGTGATCGATTTTAAAGATCTAGCATTTATCGAAAATCCTTACCCGGCGCTCAAAGAGTTACGCTCTTTTGGTAAGCCGATCTGGCATGAAGAACTCCAGATGTTCTTGGCGGCAAAACACAGTGATGCCAATGATGTGCTTCGTAATAAGTCACTCGGTCGTATCTTTGTACCAAAGACTCCAGAGACAGAGTGGTTTGAGTTTAACTATTTGCACGCGGATTCAATATTAGATAGCGAACCTCCTAAGCACACACGTCTACGTTCGTTGGTGGCTAAGGCATTTAACCGCCACCGCATCGAGGCGCTTCGCCCAGATATTCAACGCCTGACTAACCAACTATTAGATTCGATTGAAGAAAAGGGTGGCGAGTTCGACATCATCGCCGATTATGCGGAGCCCTTGCCGGTCAAAGTTATTGCAGCGCTTCTGGGCTTTCCCGATAGTGATGAGCACTTACTTCGCCCATGGTCACAATCAATCGTAAAAATGTATGAAGTAAACCCATCACAGACACATAAAGATGAGGCGAAGAAGGCTGCCAAGGAATTTGCTGATTATGTACATGGGCTGATGCTGGAACGATTAAAGAATCCAACTTCAGATCTCATCTCAGAACTTGCCCAGGTGAGTGAATCGGGTGAGAAGCTTTCGACGCAAGAACTCATTGCAACCTGCATTCTTCTCCTCAACGCTGGCCATGAAGCCAGCGTTAATGGTTTTGGAAATGGAATCGTTGCAGCCTTTAACCATCCTGATCAGTGGAAGTTGCTGCAAACTCAGCCTGATGCAATCGCTGATACGGCCGTTGAAGAGTTCTTGCGCTTTGATGCTCCCCTTCACTTCTTTGATCGAACAGCCACAGCAGATACCGAAATCGGTGGCGTTGCGATCAAGCAAGGTCAGAAGATTGTCTCGCTCTTGGGATCTGCCAACCGAGATGAAGATGTATTTGCAGATAGCGATCGCATGGATCTCTCTCGTGATCCCAATCCACATATCGGCTTTGGTGCGGGTATTCACTTCTGTCTCGGCGCACCACTTGCTCGCCTTGAGATGTCGATCTCACTTCCAGAACTTTTCAAACGTTTTCCAGCTCTTGAGTTAACATCTACCCCGGTTCGTCGTCCGACGTTCTCCCTACGAGGCTATGAATCAGTCATGGCGAAGGTGAAGTAAAAAACCATGAAGAAGAACCTAATCCTCGATGTTGATACCGGAATTGACGATGCTTTCGCGTTGTTGTTTGCAGCTCGCCACCCTGAGATCAATCTCTTGGGCGTTACCTGCGTTGATGGAAATACCAACCTCAAGCAGGTTGTCATTAATACTCTCAAGGTTCTAGATGCAGCAGGTGCTGGAAATATCCCAGTATCAAGTGGTGCAACGCGTCCACTTATCGATGAGCCACGTTATGCCGAATATATCCACGGCAGCGATGGACTTGGAGATCTAGGTACGCCTCTTTCTACTCGCGCACTTGATCCACGCCCAGCTGTTGAGTTACTGCGCGATCTCGTCGAAGGTGCAGATGGTCCCGTCACTCTTGTTCCGCTAGCCCCACTTACAAATATCGCACTTTTCTTACGTTCATACCCAGAGACTGCTGCAAAGCTTGAGCGAATTGTCTTGATGGGTGGATCGGCTTCATCTGGTAATGCAACACCTGCTGCAGAATTTAACGTCTGGCATGATCCAGAAGCTGCCGCCATTGTCTTTAGTAGCGGCGTTCCAATCACAATGTATGGACTTGATGTCTTTATGGAGCCTCGAGTTAGTGCAGCACAAGCTGCAGCGCTCATTGCAGAAGGTAGCGATTGCACAACTTTTGCTGGACGTTTGATTGAGCACTTCATTAAGCAAGTTGGACATGATGTGACTCTGGGAGATTACGGCGCAGTTGCTGCGGCAATTCGCCCAGGATTAGCTACCTATGAAACCTTTAAAATTGTTGTTGATACAACATTTGGACCAAGTCGCGGTCAGACGCTCTGCGATCGTCGCGAATGGAAAGATGAAGAGCCTGAATCTACACACGCAGAAGCACCGAATGTGCAGGTCGCAATGAAGGTAGATGTCCCAGCGATGATCTCGCTTTGGCTGGAAACTATTTCATCTAAGTAGTCGAAGTACTAAACCCCGATTGGGTGCCAGACAGTTTTATTCTCCATAAATGCGAGAACGCGCTGTGGGCTAGCACCATCTTTAAAGGTTGAAATTCGCTTGAGGTTATCTGCCCCCGCAATACGCATCTCTTTCTCCTGAGCGGCGCTGAGGCCAGTGGCATCAATGCCATCAATATCCATATGAGATGCCGCCCATGGAGCAAGTTCGGCTGCCGAACCAGTGAGAATGTTGACCACTCCCCCAGGTACATCACTTGTTCCGATCGCTTCACTGAGCGTGATCGCACTCAGTGGATACTTCTCGCTTGCAATAACAATTGCTGTATTACCGCCGGCAAGTACTGGTGCAAGTGAATGCACGAGACCAAGGAGTGAAGGCTTTGCTGGAGCAAAGACTGCTACTACGCCGAGTGAATCAGGAATCGTGAAGTTGTAGAAAGAGCCCGAGACAGCATTTGTTGAACCGTAAATTGAGCCGATCTTGTCACACCACCCGGAGTACCAAACCCAGAGATCGATAGCTTCTTCAACCTGCTTTTTGGCTGCTGTTGGTGTTACGCCTTCAAGTGCAACAATCTCGTCTACAAATTGCGCACTTCGACCTTCCATCATCTCTGCAATGCGATAAAGAATCTGTCCACGGTTAAATGCTGTCGCCCCCGCCCAACCACTATGTGCACTGCGAGCTGCAACAACGGCATCGCGAAGATCTTTTCGGGAAGCAAGACAAGGATTTGCGATGAATTCACCTTTGGCATCTTTAACTTCATAGGTGCGGCCAGATTCGCTACGTGGGAATGCGCCACCGATAAAGAGTTTGTAGGTCTTCTTAACATCAAGACGCATCGCACGTGACTTTGAGTTCGACATTACTTTGTTCCCTTCAAGTAAGCAGCAAGTCCATGGCGTCCGCCTTCACGACCCCAACCAGATTCTTTATATCCACCAAATGGGCTGGCAGGATCAAACTTATTAAATGTATTTGCCCAAATAACACCCGCGCGAAGATGCTTTGCAGTCCAGAGGATGCGTGATCCCTTATCTGTCCAAACGCCGGCAGATAATCCAAATGGTGTGTTGTTAGCTTTTTCAATTGCCTCCTGTGGAGTTCTAAAGGAGATGACAGAGAGAACTGGTCCGAAGATTTCTTCACGGGCGATGCGATGCGCCTGAGTAACGCCGGTAAAGAAGGTCGGTGGATACCAGAATCCCTTGGCCGGAATCGTGCAGGCAGCTGAGAAGCGCTCTGCACCTTCGGCATCGCCTGAGAGTGCAAGCTCTGTAATTTTCTCTAACTGTTCGCGAGAGTTAATTGCGCCAATATCTGTGTTCTTATCTAGTGGATCACCGAGACGAATCTGAGACATACGGCGCTTGAGTTTTTCAAGCAACTCATCCTGAATATTCTCTTGCACAAGAAGACGTGATCCCGCACAGCAGACGTGGCCTTGGTTAAAGAAGATGCCGTTGATAATTCCTTCAACAGTCTCATCAAGGGGTGCATCTTCAAAGACGATATTGGCACCTTTACCACCGAGTTCGAGGGTTAAACCCTTACCTGTGCCAGCAACTGAGCGTGCAATTAACTTTCCGACATCAGTTGATCCGGTAAATGCGATCTTGCTAATTCCCGGATGGTTAACAATGGCGGCACCTGTTGCGCCATCACCTGTGATGATATTTACAACACCAGCTGGAAGTTCTGCTTGTTGGCAGACTTGAGCAAATAAGAGCGCAGTAAGTGGAGTTGTCTCTGCTGGCTTTAAAACAACAGTATTGCCGGTTGCAAGTGCTGGAGCAATTTTCCATGCCAACATCAAAAGTGGGAAGTTCCAAGGAATGATTTGGCCGACGACGCCATATGGTTTTGGATTATTTCCAACGCCAGCATGCTCTAACTTATCTGCCCACCCTGCGTGATAGAAAAAGTGCGCGGCTGCTAATGGGATATCTACATCACGTGTTTCGCGGATCGGCTTTCCGTTATCCATTGTTTCAAGGACAGCGAATTCGCGTGCGCGCTCTTGCATGATGCGAGCAATGCGATAGAGATACTTGCCACGCTCAGATGGCGCCATCTTCGACCAGACTTTAAGACCTTCTTGTGCTGCCTTAACTGCCTTATCAACATCTGATTTTTCTGCGTAGGCAATCTTTGCCAATACTTCTTCAGTGGCAGGATTAATTGTTGTGAAAGTCTTACCAGCCTTTGGCGCTACGAACTTGCCGCCGATAAAGAGTTTATAGACAGGATCAATTGTGACGATCGCCTTTGATTCAGGTGCACTGGAGTACTCAAATGTCATTGTGGTTTCCTCAATCCAACGTCACATAATTTGCTCCGCCATAGTGGCCGGAAGTTAGCTTTTGTCTTTGCATCAGGAGATCATTAAGCAGAGCACTTGCTCCGATACGGAATAGCCCTGGGTTGAGCCATTCATCTCCTGCTGTCTCTTTAACAAGTACAAGTTGTTTGATTGCATCCTTTGTTGTTCGGATTCCACCTGCTGGCTTTACACCAATGCGAACACCGGTCATTTGGTAGAAATCACGAACTGCTTCAAGCATCACAAGAACTACTGGGGCCGTTGCAGCAGGTGCCACTTTGCCTGTACTCGTCTTAATGAAATCCGCCCCTGCTGCCATTGCTAGAAAGCTGGCCTTGCGAACATTGTCATAGGTGACGAGTTCTCCAGTCTCAAGAATGACCTTGAGATGTGCCTTATCCCCGCATAGAGATTTAATGTAAACGATTTCACTAAATACCTTTTCAAGATCTCCCGATAGGAACGCTCCACGATCGATCACCATGTCGATCTCTGTTGCGCCATTGGCGATCGCATCCTTTGTATCGCGCTCTTTAACTTCCAGTGATGCTCGCCCTGATGGGAATGCTGTTGATACCGCCGCCACTGGAATATCGTGGCCGCCACTTTCATCTAGATGCTTACGAGCGATGGTGACCATGTCGTTATAGACACAGATTGCACCAACATGTGGAACGGTCGGATCGGTTGGATCTGGACGAATAGCTTTATTGCAAATTGCTTTAACTTTTCCGTCGGTATCGGCACCTTCAAGTGTTGTTAAATCGATCATGCTGATTGCCATATCGATCGCCCATTTTTTACTTGCAGTCTTTATGCTTCGAGTTGCAAGCATTGCTGCGCGCGCATCGGCACCCACTTGATCAACGGGAGAAAGTGTTTTTAGAAATCCCTTGATCGAAGAGAGAGAGCCATCGGTAAGGGCTCCTGCAGTTGTGACCATCTACATATCTTAACCGCGTAGCCCCTTACTGAGAAGTCCCTTTTTCGTTAAACTCGACGCTATGAAGCCAACTCCGATAGTTCTCGACTGCGATCCAGGTCACGATGATGCACTTGCCATGATTTTGGCTGCCTACAACCCGGCGATTAATCTTCTCGCCATTACAACTGTCTCTGGCAATGGCATCATTGCAAAAGTTACTGCAAATGCGCTATCGATATGTGCACTCGCAAAGATCAATGTTCCGGTTGCTGAAGGTGCTGGAAATGCAATTCTTGGATACATCGAAGCAGCCACTGATATTCATGGTGAGACCGCACTCGATGGTGCTCCACTTCCTCCACCAGCATTCGAACTTGAGAAGATGTCAGGCGTCGATCTCATTGCAAAGGTTGTTCGTGAGCATCCCGAGAAAGTAACTCTCGTTGCAACTGGTCCACTTACAAATATTGCGCTCTTCCTTAAGCTCTATCCAAATCTTCGCGGTAATGTCGCAGAGATCGTATTTATGGGTGGAAGTGCCTCTCGTGGAAACCGCACTCCGTATGCAGAATTCAATATCTGGATGGACCCAGAGGCCGCCGACGTTGTAATGAAATCAGGTATTCCGCTGACTATGTGTGGCCTTGATGTCACACATCAAGCTCTGGTAACCAAGCCAATTTTTGCCAAGCTTGATGCGATGGGAACTGATCTCTCCAAGACTGTCATTGGGCTACTTAAATTCTTTGCCTCAACCTATAACGATGTCTTTGAGATGCCAGATCCACCTCTGCATGATCCAGTGGCGGTTGCGCTTCTCATCGATCGCACTGTTGTAAAAACTCGTAGATCCAATGTAGAAATTGAACTCAACGGAAAATTCACACGTGGTGCGACAGTTGTCGATATTTACAATCGCAGCGGATCAACAGCAAATGTTGATGTTGCTCTTGAACTTGATTTCGATAAGTTCTGGTCGATGATGCTTGATGCGGTAGAGAAAGCTGGAAAGGCTTAATTTACTGCTCGACCATTAGCCTTATCGAAGGCAATAATTTCACGTAGCGCATCGATAGATGTGTTGAGCAAGATATCCAGCGGTGGCATTGGCTCTTTTGCGTGAACCATCATGACGCCACCTGCGCGGACTCTCAGCATTGAAGCGATGACAAATAGTGCTGATGCCTCCATCTCAGAGCAGATTGCTCCGCCGATCTCCCATGCCTTCCAGCGGTTGAGAAGATCTGCTGCAACGCCCATACGCTCAGGTTCGTGCTGACCGTAGAAAGAATCCTTCGACTGGGTAATTCCGATGCGATACCGTGCGCCATTTTTCTCAGCTGCTCGCTTGAGTGCCATAACTAAATCGATATCTGCAATCGCTGGGAATTCGATTGGCATGTAATGCTTGGAGGTTCCTTCATCGCGAATTGCTGCCGAGATAATTGCGAGTTCGCCAGAGACGCTATCTGGCTGGATATGTCCTGAAGTACCAACGCGAATAAATGTATCTGCACCCACGCGAACAAGTTCCTCCAGCGCAATTGCTGCAGAGGGACAACCGATTCCGGTTGATGTGACAGAGACCTTAACCCCATCCAGGGTTCCGGTATAGGTTGTGTATTCACGGTTACTAGCTACATGCACCGGGTTATCAAAGAGGGCAGCGATTGGTTCACAACGTCCGGGATCTCCAGGCAGGAGAACATACTTTCCGACATCACCCTTCTTTAATTGAATGTGATATTGCTTCTCATCGTTAAGCATTCTGATCTCCCTTGATTAGTTCACGTACAGCCAAAACTGCTGTTTCAATCAGTGGTTCAAGTGAACCGAGTTCACCTTCACCGTGCATCACCATAATTCCGCCAGCACGCACTCGAAGCATAGAAGCAACGACGAATAATGTGGAGGCTTCCATCTCAGAGCAGATTGCACCACCAATCTCCCAGGCTTTCCATCGATCAAGCAGTCGCTGAGTAACGCCAGAGTGTTCTGGCTCGACTTCACCGTAGAAAGAATCCTTCGACTGTGAGATTCCTACGCGGTGCGCTAAACCCTTGTCGGTCGCAGCCTTTCGTAGCGCCTGCACAACTTCGTAATGTGCAACTGCTGGAAAATCTGCTGGCATGTAGTGAAGGGATGTTCCTTCATCACGAATCGCACCTGTGACAATCGCTAACTCACCAGATTTTGTTCCCGGCTGAATCGAACCTGATGTCCCGACGCGGATAAATGTCTTAGCTCCTACACGGACGAGTTCTTCCATCGCGATTGCAGATGATGGACAACCAATACCGGTAGAGGTCACCGAGACCTTTACGCCATCAAGAAAGCCTGTGTAGGTGACGTACTCACGGTTGGTTGCAACATGTACGGCGCTGTCGAAATGACGCGCAATCACTTCGGCGCGGCCCGGATCACCTGGCATCAACACATATTCACCAACATCGCCCTCTTTGAGATGAATATGGTGTTGTAGTTGGCTCATAGCGTCTTGACCCTTTCGATAAAGAAGTCCATAAAGGCATCCACATCAACTTCCATTGCAACCTTTGCATTGGCTGGTCTGCCTGAGGTGTTGAAGTGATCTGCCGAAATCTTGGCAGAAGTGAATTCGCCATGTAGTTCAATATCCACGTAATAGTCGCGCATCTTTACTAGATCTGGTCTGACCAAAATCGCTGCAGCTAAAGGATCATTAATCGCGCAACCTTCGATGCCTTGATACTCGGCGTGAAATTCCATGTAGAAGGCGGTTGAGCGTTCAATAAAGCTACGTACATCCTCGCGCGCTCTGGTTAACCGCTCAATGTGTGCCTTAGTGAAGAGGCATTGATAAGTGACATCGAGCGGAACGATCGTCAGATCTATCCCAGAACGTAAGAGAATGTCGAAGCTCTCTGGATCACAGAAGACGTTGTATTCAGATGATGGAGTGGCATTTCCTGGATAGTGAATTGTTCCAGCCATTGATACTACGTTCTTAATCTTCTTACGAAGTGACGGCTCTTTGAGAAGTGCTAGAGCCAGGTTTGTCACAGGGCCAATACATAAAATTGTGATCTCACCTGGATTGGCGTTAACAATATCGATGATGAGATTTGCTGCGTTGCTTTCCACAATTGTGGTGGTTGGATTTGGCAGAACTGCATGTCCTAAACCTGTATCTCCGTGGGTCTCTTCTGCAACTGAGAGTGTTTTCACTAAGGGCTCGGTTGCACCCATCGCTACAGGAATGTCGGTCATTCCTAAGAGTTCGACGAGCTTGAGAGCATTAGTCGTACATTTTTCAACAGTTGTATTTCCATGCGTCACTGTGATTGCTTGAAGCGAAATCTCAGGCATAGCCTTGAGCAAGATAAATGCAAGAGCATCATCGATACCAGGATCGGTATCAAGAATTACCTTCATACTTGCTCCTCTCTGACTTCACTTTTGTGAAATCCCCATCCGAAGCAGGAGATAAGTGTGGCAAGAGCAGTCGCTGCTGTCATGAAGTAAAAGCCGGTCCACCCATCAAATTTTTCGACAATCAAGCCAGCCGATGTACTTCCGATCGTAATTCCGATAGAAAGTGCTGCGCTCACGAAGGCGAATGCTTCATTGAGACGACTCAGCGGTACTAGCTCCTTCATATAAGCGTTGGCAGAGATAAGCGCTGGGCCAATTGCAACACCCGAAATGATGATCCAGAAAACGATGGTATCTAAATCCTGGAAGAAGAGGATGCCTGATGTACAAACAGTCATCACAGCTAAAGAAACTGTGTATCTGATGGAGCTAGAGATCTTCCAATGGATAAATCCATATGCCAATCCTGAGATCGTGCTTCCGATTGGATACAAACCGACCCAAAGCCCGCCTTCACTCACTCGTCCAGCTTCTTTTGCAACTGCAATAATCACAATAAAATTTGAACCAAAGAGAAGTCCAAGTGCGACAAGTGAGAGCAACAGTGACTTTACATATGGAATCGCCAAAATTCCTCGTGTGTGATCATCGTGTACCCGCTCAAATCCACCGTGATCTGTGCTTGTGAGAGCGAGACCGACTCCCCCGATTACGAGAAAAACGATTCCTGCCAAAAGCGGGGAGTGCGATCCATAAAGCGAGAGTAGAAATCCGGCAAAGGCAGGACCTACAACAAATGCGGTTTCATCAAAGACAGATTCGAGGGAGAGCGCAGAGCCAAGTTCTTTCTGATCATCAATAGATCTGCTCCAGCGGGTTCGTGTGTAACTTCCAAAGTTCGGAAAGGTTGCTCCACAGACCGATGCGAGCAATAGAAGCCCAATTGTTGAGTGATCAATAAAGTAGAGAAGACCTAAGGTTGCTACAGCATTAATTGCGGTAACTGGTAGTAGAACAGAACGAGTACCAAATTGATCAGCTAATTTTCCGATGCGCGGACTAAGAATGGCTCCCGACATGGTGTAAAAAGCCGAGGTGAGTCCAGCGAGTGCAAACGAATCTCGGACATCTGAGACCAGAAAAACAATTGCCACAGTATTCATCGCCATCGGAACTCGGCCAAGTGCTCCAAATCCAAGTGTCGATAAAGCATGGGGCTTGCGCATTATTGACGCGTAAGAGCCAGCCAAGACTTCCTCAGTTTCTCTTTATTTCTCTGGATTTAAAAATAGACTAGAAAATTAGGAGTCTATTTCTTGCTGCCACTTGAGCAGAATATCAAATGCCTTATCAAAACTATCAACTACGTGACCAGCATCTTCCACGCATCCACGTACGAATAGATTGATGCCCTTTCCATCAATCATGTTACGGTCACGAATTACACGAGTATCCGTAACCAAACCAATCATTCCCTTTTTGCTCTTGTCATGGCGCATCTCAGCCCAGAAAATACCAATCTCATTGGCTGTCCCATCATCGACCATAGGTCCATCAAGGAGAGCTAAAACAACGTTTGCACCGAGGACTTCACGCGCATCGGTGTCGAAGATGAACTTGGGAGTAACTGGGTCTGGCAAGGCAATCTCATGCGGGACGAAGACTTCCATCCCGGCATCGCGCATGCGCTTTGCGCATTGATCGATGTATGAGCGCTCATAAGGCGTAAAGAGTGGACCGGCAAAATAGATCTTCATGGTTAGTACATCACAGTCTTTGTTAGGTGGTGTGGCCAATGTGTTGCGTGATAGGTCTTCCAGAAACGGAAATCAACTTGTGGTTGCAATAGCGGCTCCATTCCAGGGCGACGCTTGTTAATTTCTTCAGTGAGTTTGGCAATGACGTAGATCGAGCTAGCGCGAAGTTCAATCTCGGCTTCGCTATCTCGCTTTACCTCAACCAAGCTATTTATCTGCTTTTCAAGTTCAGGTGTGTATTCAAAGATATTCATTACACGCAGGCCAACAGGAACAATGTAATCAGCGAACGCGGTGAGGTTTTCGGCATCCTCTAACTTCCAAGCCCCTCGTGGAGAGAGCGCAAGATGCATTCCCCAAATACCAAGCTGGGCTAGCTTATAAATGTGCACTTCTGAGCCGTGATACATGCTGACATCACGAAAGCGAGGAAACTCAGTAGTTAAGCGTTCGAGCAGTCCATCGCCATTGGCGTATAGACGGGGCGCACAAGAACGAACAAAGGTGGAGTAACGGCCCTGATACTTCTCAACCAAGACGCGGCCAACTTCGTTAAAGAGCACCACACGTTCATCGAGCATAGGCATCTCGATTGTTCCTGCAAATACTGATTCGAGATCTTTTCGTGTGACCTTCGCGAGATACTCACCACTAAAGAATGGAATCCCTGCATTTACGGCTCGGTGTAGACAGGCAAGCATTGCTTCAGAATCACACCAGCGCTTGCCCATGTAATCTGTTTCAAATTTCACACCGGTAGAAAAGTCTGTGAAGGCAAAGTTCATCGTGTTTACAACCAAGGTGAAATCCATCAAAACATCTGGATCATTGCCAAAGTCAAAGAGCATCGATCCATCTGGCTTGGCGAACTCTTCGTAGGCCATCCAATTTGCTACTTCAGTGATCTTTGCATGGTTAATGTGGACGAGCTTTGCACCATCTACTACTGGTTGCAGGCTCGCCAAGACAGGAGAATTCCAATTAATTGTCATCGTTGCATCATCCCTATTCGGAGCCGCGACGATAAGGCATACCTGCCATGGCCGGCGGAGTTAATCGCTGGGCCAAGAAGGTAAGAACTATCAGCGTTGCAAAGTTAGGGAAGACGGTCACAAACTCTTGTGGAATCACATCTACGCGCTGATGAATCCACCAAGCTAGTAGAGCAAGTGATCCTGAGATTAGTCCTGGCTTCCAGCGACGATTAATCGAGTAGAAGATAGATAGGACTAGCGCCACAATTCCTGCAACCATAATCAGTGACATCACTGATTCACTCTGGCGCACACGAAGTGCATCTGTAAATCCAAAGAGAATCGAGCCGGCAAATACTCCGCCTGGCTTCCAGTTACCAAAGATGACGGTGGCCAATCCAATAAAGCCTCGGCCTGCTGTCTGGCCTTCGCGATAAACAGATGAAGCAACGAGAGCAAGGTATGCACCACCCAGGGATGCAAGCATTCCAGAGACTGAGATCGCGATATAGCGAATGCGATACACATTGATACCCAGTGATTCTGCAGCCATTGGATTTTCTCCAGAGAAGCGCATACGTAGACCAAACTTGCTACGCCATAGAATCCACGAGGTCAGTGGAACTAGTAGCAGTAGCGCAATGGTTACTAGCGATACATCTTTAGTTAATCCGTGGAGAATTCCAGCAAGATTTGAGATGAAGAAGATGTTCTGCGCATCAATGCTTTCAAGTATTGGTGCAATAACCGGGATGGTAAATGTGGGGAAAGAATCAACTGGAGGTGAAACTGTTCGGTCTCCACCTACAGGAGGGAAGAAGACACCGGATAGGTATCTAGCGCCACCGGCTGCGATGAGGTTAATTGCAAGTCCAGAAACTGCCTGATCGATACCAATTTTGACTGTAAGGATTGCATGGAAGAATCCTGAAGCTAAACCAAATATTGCTGCAGCGACAAAGCCCATGAGTGGACCGTGTAGATAGCCAAACCATGCAGCAGTCCAGGTTCCAACAATCATCATTCCTTCAAGACCGATATTGATTACGCCAACACGCTCTGCCCAAAGACCGCCGAGGCCAGCCATGAGAAGTGGGATCGCAAAGCGAAGAGTTGCACCAGATGTACCTGGTGAAGAGATATCCGTTGCACCAGTCAAGCTCTCGACAAGTGCCAGAATAAAGAAAAGTCCAGCAATCATCAACGTAATTCGCGCTGGAGATTTAAATAGTGATTTCACCTTACTTGGCGCTTTAACTTCCTTCTTGATATCGGTAGCCATTACTTGGACTCCTTTACAAGATCAACGTTTGCCTTGCCGACAGCTCGCTGCTGTTGGCGAAGATTGATGCGAGCGACAACTTCATATGCGATCACGATGGAGAGAACGATTGTTCCCTGCATCACGATGACGATTTCTGGTGGTACTCCCTCGTACTCCAGTACTGGTGCTGCACGTTCCAAGAATGACCAGAGGAATGCTGCAAAGAAGATTCCGACCGGATGATTTCTTCCCAGTAGCGCTAGCGATAGTCCAGTGAAGGCAAATCCCGATGGAAATGCCATGCTGTAGGAATGAGTATCCGATAGCAGAGTTCCGAGTCCAACCAAACCTGCGATTGCACCAGAGAGAACTGTTGTAATAAAGATCATGCCTGGAGCATTTACACCACTTGATCGCGCTGCACGGAAAGATAAGCCAGTGGCTCTTAAATTAAAGCCAAAGACAGTCTTGTTGAGCATGATCCAATAGGCAATACCGACAAAGATCGCTACGAAGAGGAATGAGTAAATCTCGCCATCAAAGAGTTTAAAGGTTGGCATCTGACCGCTTACTGGGATCGGCCTAGTCTGTACGTTCTGAGATCCTTCAGGAAGAATTCCGAGTAACTCTTCGCCTAATAAGAAGGCGATAATCGCTGCCGCAATGAAGTTGAGCATGATGTTACTAATAACTTCTGAGACGCCACGGCGAACTTTGAGATATCCAGCAATCGCTGCCCATAGACCGCCCGCAAGCATCGCAGTGATAACAATGAGTAGCACGTGCAGAACTGGCGGAAGACTTACGGCAGCGCCAACTACTGCGCCAAAAAATGCACCCATGCGGTACTGGCCATCGATACCAATGTTAAACAGGAGCATCTTAAATCCGATGGCCGCTGCAACTCCTGCAAGATAGTAGGAAACTGTCTGATTAAGTTCTGAGACTAAGTTGCGAGGTTCAAAGCCGTAAGAAATCATTACTTGGAAAATGGTGATCGGGTTAGCACCGCGCAGAATCAGGATTGCTGAAACCAAAATCAGCGAACTCACTAAAGCAGCAAGCGGAGCGACTGTGCCCCAAAAAATACGATCTTTCTTCATGCGCTCTTTGCTCCAGTCATTGCTAGACCGAGATCTTCCGGCGTGGTTTTAAGGGGATTGAGAATTGAAACGATGGTTCCACTGTAAATAACTGCGATTCTATCTGAGAGAGAGAAGAGCTCTTCAAGATCTGCAGAGATGAGAAGCACTCCGGCACCAGCTGAACGCGCCTTCATCAAGTGATCCCAGATAATTGCCTGTGCACCCACATCAACGCCTCTTGTTGGCTGGGCTGCGACAATCAATTTAGGATCTCCGCTTAACTCGCGACCGACAATAAATTTTTGTTGGTTTCCACCTGATAGCGCACTTGCCAACACATTCACACCCGGAGTTCGCACATCAAACTCTTCAACTACGCGCTTTGAATCTTCTGCCGCAGCACCTTTATTGACCCACACACCGTTAGCCATTGGTGTTGCAAATTGATGGCCAAGAATTCTGTTCTCCCACAAAGGAGCTGACATCAGTAATCCATCACGTTGACGATCTTGTGGAATGTAGGCAACCCCAGCATTGCGAATATCTCTTGTTGCAGTAGTTGATGCATCAAGTCCGAGGACTTCAACGCTTCCGGAAGTCGCTGGAAGTAGACCCATAATCAACTCAATGAGTTCACTCTGTCCATTGCCTTCAACTCCAGCTAGACCAAGAATTTCTCCACCGTGCAGCTCAAGATTGAGATGATGGAGAATTTCTCGCCCATCGTGGCGAGAGTATGAAGCGTCCGCGATAGAGAGGATGCACTTCTCGCTGATGTTTTGAATTCCAGGAATTGGCTTTGGTAACTCACCGCCGACCATGAGCTCTGCAAGTTCTTTCTTATTGGTATCTGCCGGCTTCTTGGTTGCAACTGTTGTGCCTTGGCGCATGATCGTGATGTCATCTGCTATCGAAAGGACTTCATCTAATTTATGAGAGATAAAGAGGACTGTGAGCCCCTTATCCACTAGATCTCTTAGGTTTTCAAATAGCTCGGTTACTTCTTGTGGAACCAAAACCGCTGTGGGTTCATCGAGGATAAGGATCTTTGCCCCTCGGAAAAGCACCTTTGCAATCTCTACTCGTTGACGCTCTCCAACACCCAAATTTGCAACCGATTCGTCGGGGTCAATATCCAAGTGATAGGTCTTCGCGATTTCAAGCAACTTCTTTCTAGCTTCATCGTATTTAATAACAAAACCAAAGCGAGATGGTTCACCACCTAAAATCACATTTTCTAGAACTGTTGCATTATCGGCCAACTTAAAATGCTGATGCACCATGCCAATACCAAGTGAGATCGCATCTTGAGGCGATTTCAGGGCAACTTCCTTGCCAAAAACTTTAATCGATCCCGCATCGGGGCGAATCAAGCCGTAGAGAGTCTTCATGAGCGTCGACTTTCCAGCTCCGTTTTCGCCGATGATGGCGTGGATTGAGCCTTCGCGTACAAGAAGTGAGACATCACGGTTTGCAACTACACCAGGATATTTCTTTTCTACTCCTGCTACTTCGAGGATATTTCCCACGCTTAACTTCTCCCTCTAATTTAAGTGTGAAGTGCGCCCCCATCTCCGCGGCGCACTTCACACTACTTAATTGATTTTTAGCTTACGCCTTTGGATCTGTTGGAACTGCAACTGCTCCAGATGAAATTAGCTTCTGGAATGCATCAATCTTTACAGTGAGGCCCTTGAGGTAACCACCTGTAGTTGTGTAACCAACTCCACCTTGCTTAGCGCCCCAAGTCTTGACTCCAGATGTCTTCTTGCCTGCAACAGCATCGGCAACGAAAGCACGGGTACCAAGATCAACACGCTTAAGCATTGATGTAAGGATTGTCTTCTTGTATGCAGAGTGTGCTGGGTAAGTTGCTTCGTCAGCATCTACGCCGATTGACCACTTTCCGAGTTCAGAAGCAGCCTTGTGCAAACCTGTTCCGGTTCCACCAGCTGCTGCGTAAACAACATCTGCGCCGTTCTCATACATACCCTTTGCAGCTTCGTATCCCTTTGCAGGATCGTTAAATCCTGAGAAGTCTGGGAAGTTGCTGATGTAGGTTGACTGAACCTTGATCTTTGCATTTACAGCCTTAGCGCCTGCAATAAAGCCAGCTTCGAATTTAGCGATAAGAGGAGTATTAACTCCACCGATAAATCCAACGTTACCTGTCTTGCTCTTCAAAGCAGCAGCCACACCTACGAGGTATGAGCCCTCTTCTTCTTTAAAGACAATGCTCTGAACGTTTGGTGCTGTTACAGATGAGTCATCGACAATTCCCCACTGAGTCTTTGGGAATTCCTTAGAGACTTTGCCGAGAGCTGCTGCGTATGTGAATCCAACTACAACAATTGGGTTTGCACCCTTCTTCGCCATCAGACGAAGGCGCTCTGCACGCTGATCATCAGTTGCTGTTGGGTTATCTTGTGACTCAATAAGCTTAAGAGACTTGTTCTTATCGAGAAGTGGCTTTACACCGATGTATGCAAGCTGGTTAAAGCCTGGCACGTCGCGTCCACCCAAGCTGTAAGCGATACCAATTGTCTTCGTCGCTGCCTGAGCTGGAGCTGCAGCGATGATTCCTGTAAGCATAAGAGCAGCTGAAACTGTTGCTGCACCTAGCTTGCGGAGAGTTTTGTTCTGCATTTTTTTATTTCCCCTTTTGTTTATTTGAGTGATCACTCGTTTACTCAACGGTCTATCTTGTTGGAGCGGATCTTTTGCGATTCACGAGGAAGCGCACACGATCCTCTCTCAACAAGGTGTACATCGACCATTGAATGCTCTGGTGGGGTTGCTCCCCCGTTATTGAGATGCGTGATCATCAGATCCATCGCCTGCGACCCTTGAAGGCGCGCATCTCGGGCGATGACTGTAAGTGGTGGGTTAATCAGCTCTGCAAATTCAAGATCATCAAAACCGATGATTGAGATTTCACTTGGAATACTCACACCTCGATCACGGAGTGCGTGCAGTGCCCCGATTGTCATGAGGTTATTTGCAACAAATACTGCTGTAGGCGGAGCATCAATTTCCAGTAATTGGCACATTGCGGCATAACCGCCAGCTTCAGAGAAATCTGACTCGATGAAATACTCGTTCAACAATGTGATCTCACCCTGTATGAGCGCGGCTCGATATCCCTCCGCACGCTTCTTGCCAGGAGTAGTGCTGCAGGGTCCACCGATCATTGCAATCTTTCGGTGACCGTGACTGATCAGATATTTGGTTGCAATCTGAGCGCCCTTGGCATTATCGGTAAGGACAGAGCTGAATTTTTCACCATCTTTAGTTACTCGATCGACGAAGACAATCGGCAGACCAAATTGGCTAAAGAATGATGGTCCCTGCTCATCTTCAGTAAGTGGGGCCATGATCACCCCATCGACGCGTCCAAAGAGTTGGCTTAGCGCCTTCTCTTCACGCTCACGAGAATCTCCGGTGTTGACCAGGAGAATCATTCGATCTTCTCCGACTGCACTTTCAGCACCTTCAACGATGGAAGCAAAGAATGGATTTGTAATATCTGGAACAACGATGGCAATAATTCCTGTACGTCCTGATTTTAGATTTCTAGCAGCAGCGCTAGGGCGATAATTTAATTCGATAATTGCTTCGCGGATTTGTTCTTGATTACGAACAGTAAAGCCGCTGAGATAACGAGAAATTGTTGCTACCGAGACGCCGACGTGCTTTGCAACATCAGTGATTGTTACAGTAGACAACGCCGTCCCCCTTTTCTGTCAGAATCTCGTTACTGAGAACGATTGCAGATAACCTATCTTGTGGAGTAGATTCCGTCTAGAGAGTTCAGCCTTTATTTCTTCGTGTCGTAAGGAGCTTAAATGTCAGCGCAACCGCATGTTGTAGTTGTTGGAAGCACAATGATTGACATGGTTGCTTACGTTAAAAAAGTTCCTCATGCAGGTGAAACAGTTATTGGTGATTCATTTGCACTTGGGTTTGGTGGTAAGGGTGCAAACCAAGCAGTGATGGCAAGACGTTTAAATGCAACAGTCTCGATGGTAAACACTCTTGGTGACGATGTATTCGGAGACACTACTCTTACAAATTTCCAAGAGCAAGGGATCGACGTCACATTTGTCGCACGTGCACCCGGCGCCAGTGGAGTTGCACCAATTTGGGTAGAACCTGATGGCACAAACCGAATTATTTGCGTGCCAGGAGCCAATAATTCGATGACTCCCGCACAGGCTAAATCTGCACTTGAGACTTTAAAAGGTTATCAAATCGTTATAGGCCAACTTGAAATTCCACAGGAAGTAACACTTGAAGCCTTTAAAACTGCCCATAAATTTGGGGCAATTACGATTCTTAATCCTGCCCCGTTTGCACCCATCTCTCAAGAATTAATTGCAGAATGCGATTGGATTATTCCCAATGAAAGTGAATTTGCTGGAATGCATCCGCAAGGTTTAGAACCAACTAGTGATCAAATTATTCTTGAACTCTCTGAAACGTTGAAGACGAGATTTGCAGTAACACTTGGTGACAAGGGAGCTGCATTCACAACTCAAAATGGAAATGTTTATCGAGTAAGTGCCCCAACCGTTAAAGCTATCGACACAACGGGGGCGGGTGATGCTTTTGTAGGCGCTTTTGCAGTCGGATTAGCGTTAGGCCTGCCTGAAGAACAGGCAATCGCACTGGGATGCGCCTGTGCCTCCGATAGTGTCACTAGACTTGGCACACAATCTTCATATCCAACACCAGCGCAGGCGCAAGAGATTCTTACAAGAATTCCCTAGTCCGGTAGCAAGAAAGAAAGAGGCACTTCCTGTGGCAGATTCTAGTTTTGATGTAGTTTCCAAGATTGATCGCATGGAGCTCGATAACGCAATTAATCAGGCAATTCGTGAAATTGATACCCGATTCGACTTTAAGAATACGGGCGCAAAGATCGAGATGGTCGGCGAAAAGATCAATATCGAAGCCGATACAGAAGAGCGCGCGAAGGCAACACTTGATGTGGTGAAGGATAAGTTGATTAAGCGTGGAGTCTCACTCAAACATATTGATCCAAGTGAGCCACAGCTATCTGGAAAGATTTACAAGATTTCTTGTCCACTCAAAGAGGGAATCTCAACTGAGAATGCCAAGAAGATTGCAAAATTCCTACGCGATGAAGGTCCTAAATCAATTAAGAGCCAGATCCAGGGCGATGAATTACGCGTCACCAGCAAAAGTCGTGATGATCTACAAGATGCAATTGCAATGATCAAAGATGGAAAATGGGATTTTGCAGTCCAGTTCGTGAACTTTAGATAGCAATGGTTGAAGATAAGGCGAAGGTTCGAAGCCTTGGCCTCCTCTTTGGAGTCAGCGCATATACGTTGTGGGGACTTTTCCCCCTGTATTGGCCGTTACTCAAACCAGCAAATCCACTAGAGATTGTCTCGCACCGCGCTGTTTGGACTCTGGTCTTCTGTTTCATCATTCTCGCTCTTACCAAAACACTGAAATCAACGCTCTCACTTCTCAAGCGACCTAAAATTGTGGCAGGGCTATTTCTTAGTTCGATACTGATCTCAATAAATTGGATTATCTACATCTATGCCGCTAATACCGGACATGTCGTTGAAGCTTCTCTTGGTTACTACATCAATCCAATTGTTGTTATCGCAACTGGAGTAATTGTCCTTAAGGAGAAGATGCGTCCATTGCAGTGGTTGGCGGTTGGTATTGCCACACTTGGAGTCGCTGTGCTCACCATTGATTACGGTCGCCTGCCATGGATTGCACTCGGCTTAGCTCTCTCATGGGGAAGCTACGGATTAGTAAAGAAACAACTTGGTTTAGGCGCTCTTGAAGGACTTTCTATTGAAACTCTTCTCTCAAGTGGTTTCTACCTCGGATATCTCATCTGGCTAGGAAACAGCGGTGAGGGTCACTTTTCTTACTCGCTAACTCTGACACTTCTATTAATTGGTGGTGGCGCAGTAACTGCAATTCCACTTCTTTTGTTTAATGGCTCTACCAATCGTCTTCCTTTGACGTTGATCGGGCTGTTGCAATACATCACACCAACAATTCAATTTTGTATCGGGGTTTGGTTTTACAACGAAGATATGCCTGCAGCTAGATGGGCTGGATTTCTCATTATCTGGGTCGCACTGATGAGCCTTGCAATTGACCTTGTGAAATCAGGCAGAACGATCAATCACAGCATCGCATAGCGAAAACAGTGCAGCTGTTGCATCATTAAGTGGCAGCGGGCCCAGAAGCGATCGCGCTTCTTTTGCAATTGCTAAGAGTTGCTCTCGTGATTGTTCAAGTGCTGGGTGCTGTCGTAGCTCTCTGAGTACCTGATTGACAGTCTCTTGCTCAGTAATTGGTGCTGAAAGCAACTGCTTCAGCTCACTATCTTCGGCACGTGTAGATTTCATGACATTAAGCGTCACAAGTGTGGGAACGCCTTCTTTGAGGTCCGTACCTGGTGTTTTTCCAGATTCTGCTGACTCGCTGGCAATATCAATCACATCATCGGCCAACTGGAATGTCACGCCAATCTTTTCGCCAAAAATTGCTAACGCATCAATATGTTCACGTGGAGCACCTGCAAGCATTGCACCAAATTGCGCACTTGCAGCAATTAAAGAACCTGTCTTGTCGCCGACAACCTTTAGATAGTGAGCAAGTGGATCCTCGCCTTGTGCCGGACCTTGCGTCTCCATTATTTGCCCAATCACAAGGCGCTCAAATGTCTGCGCTTGTAGGTGAACTGCGGCTGGACCAAGATCGGCCAACATATCTGAGGTTCGCGCAAAGAGATAATCTCCAGTAAGAATTGCAACGGTATTTCCCCAGCGACTATTTGCACTTGCCACACCGCGCCGAAGCGGTGCTTCATCCATCACATCGTCGTGATAGAGAGTTGCAACGTGTGTCAGCTCGCAGACAACAGCAGCTTCGATGATTCCATCAGCTGCAGGATTTCCATAGTGTGAAGTAATCAAGGTCAATAGTGGACGTAAACGCTTTCCGCCTGCTTCAACAAGGTGGCGCGAAGTCTCTACAACTAGTGGGTAATTTCCGCCGATCTGCTTTCGCAAGAGCACTTCGACCTGTGCCATGCGCGAGGCAAGGTCAGCCTCAAGTGCTGGCGAGAGGTCGCTAATGCCAAATGAGGCCATCAGCGAATGAAGGAAGCGGTCTGGGCAATGTAATCAAGAAGTGGTGCTGGCAATACTCCAAGTAGCACCGTGATTGCAAGCGAAGCGATTATCGTAATTCGAGTATAGATAGATGGAATCACAATACTGGTTCCATCATCTACTGAATCCTTGAAGAACATCAGAACAATTACTCGAATGTAGAAGAATGCGGCAATTGCAGATGAAAGAACACCGGTAATTAGAATTGCAGTATTTCCACTCTCATATGCAGCTGAGAAGATAGAGAACTTTCCGACAAATCCACTGGTGAGTGGGATTCCAGCAAAAGCTAAGAGTAGGAATGCAAAGGATGATGCAATCCAAGGAGATCGCTTACCAAGGCCTGCCCAGCGATTGAGATCTGTGACTTCACCCGATGAGTCAGATACCAGCGAAACAATCGCAAATGCTCCAACTGTTGCGATGCCGTATGCAAAGAGATAGAAGATTGAGGCATCAAGACCAGACTTATTGAGGGCAATAACACCCGAGAGCAAGAAGCCTGCATGTGCAATTGATGAGTAAGCGAGCATTCGCTTTACATCACGCTGTGCGATTGCAACGAGTGAACCGAAGACCATTGTGATCAGAGCGATTGCTGTAAGCATCGGACGCCACTGCCAAACATCTCCAGCAAAGGCAACATAGAAGATGCGTAGCATTGCACCGAAGGCAGCAACCTTGGTTGCAGCTGCCATAAACGCTGTTACTGCAGTAGGTGAGCCCTGGTACACATCAGGAGTCCATGAGTGGAATGGAACTGCGCCTACTTTAAAGAGTAAGCCAACGCTGACAAATGAAATTCCGATAAGTAGGAAGACATCATTTGCTGAGCCTCCAGATATCGCCGCTGCGATACCCGCAAAGGTAATTGAATCTGAATAACCGTAAAGGTAGGCAACACCAAAGAGGAAGAAGGCCGAAGCAAATGCGCCAAGAAGGAAGTACTTCAGTGCAGCCTCTTGTGATGCTAAGCGACGGCGACGAGCAAGACCTGCCATCAAATAAAGTGGCAATGAGAGAACTTCTAGGGCCACAAAGAGTGTGATGAGATCTGTGGCAACTGGGAAGATCAACATTCCCGCAATTGCAAAGAGGGTCAGAGGATAAATCTCGGTGACGCGAATATTGGCTGCCTGAGCCTGACGTTCTTCATCTGATCCAGGAGCAGCCGTTGGAGCTGCTGCAAATTTATCGCTATCGGCTAACAGCAAGATTGCGATGAGGGCAATGATAAGGATGCTCCCTTGCAGAAGAAAGCCTGCACCATCGAATGTAATTGATGACATTGCCGCTTTCGCTGAATAAACCCCGCGCGTACGAAAGAGTGCAACGAGTGCAAGCAAAAGGGTCAAGACTGCAATAAAGAGTTGTGATGAACTGCGTGCCTTACGTGGTGCAAAAGCTTCTACTAGAACACCAATAAGTGCTCCGGCAAGAACAACCAGGATAGGGGCCAAAATTCCATAGTTGAGAACTGGGGCGGTAAATGAATTCACTTACTTTCCTCCATTCATTGTTGGTGCAGGATCGCTATAGCCCATCTGGCTTACAACTTTTGCTGCTGCAGGATTAATGATGTTCAGCAACGGTGATGGATAGAAGCCAAGAACAACGATGATTGCGATAACTGGAGCAATCGCAACTTTCTCTCTGAGATTTAAGTCTTTGAGATTTTCATTGCCTGGCGTTGTCGGACCATGAAGTGCTCGCTGTACTGGAATCAAGATATAGAGCGCGGCAAGAACAATTCCAAATGTGGCTATGATCGCCGCAACTGGATAGCGTGTGTATGTACCGACCAGAACCAAAAATTCACTAACAAAACTTGAAAGTCCCGGTAGCGCCAAACTCGACAATCCTGCGATGAAGAAACTCCATGCCATGATTGGTGTAATCCGCTGTAGTCCACCGAAATCTGCAATCGTTGATGAACCTCTACGTGTTGCCATCCAGCCCGCTACTAAGAAGAGCGCCGCAGTTGAGAAGGCATGGTTAAACATGTAGAGAGTCGCACCGCTCTGGGCTTGAGTTGTCATCGCAAAAATACCGAGTGTGATGAAACCAAAGTGTGAGATTGATGTGTATGCAATAAGGCGCTTAATATCCTTTGCACCGATCGCCAAGAAAGCTCCATAGAGAATAGAAATCAGAGATAGAACAATGATTACCGGAGTAAATGTCTTGGTTGCATCAGGAAAGATAGAGAGACAGAAGCGGATCATTCCGTAGGTTCCGACTTTATCCAGTACACCTAAGAGCAGAACCGACGTACCAGCTGTTGCACTCTTTGCAGCATCCGGTAGCCAGGTATGGAATGGCCACAGTGGAGCCTTGATTGCAAAGGCAATAAAAAATCCAAGGAAGAGAATGTTCTGAGTCGTACTGCTCATCGATGTGTGAAGTTCAGATAATGCGGTGATATCAAAGGTAGGACCGCCGTTATTTCCTGAGATCACGTAGAGCCCGATGATTGATGCCAGCATTAACAGTCCGCCGAAAAGGCTATAGAGAAGGAACTTCACAGCAGCAGCTGCACGCTCGCCACTGCCATAACCACCAATAAGGAAGTAGACCGGGATCAGCATCGCTTCAAAGAAGACGTAGAAGAGGAAGAGATCAGTTGCAGCAAAGACGCCAATCATCATCGTTTCAAGAACCAAAATCAAAATATAGAAAGTCTTTACTCCCCAACGACCATCCTCGGATTCATTCCAGCCTGCCAAAATCACGACAGGAGCAAGAATTACTGACATCAAAATGAGTACTAGTGCAATTCCATCGACGCCTAGCGCCCAGTTAATTGCAAAAGATGGGATCCATGAGTAGCTCTGTCTAAATTGCAAGGCAGTGTTCTCTGTATCAAAGCTCAGCGCTTTAACAATTGTTGCAACGGCAACAAGGACAGTAGTTGCCAAGGCAATCTGCTTCACCAGAGTTGTCTTTGCTGCAGGCATTGCCGCGATGACCGCCGCGCCCAGCAACGGCAGAAGCATGATTATTGTCAGAGTCATTATTGAGTCACCACCCAGATCGCTGTGAGTAGAGCCAGTGCTCCAACAAGAATGAGCGCTGAATATGAGCGAACATAACCAGATTGCGTACGGCGCAACGTTGAACCTGATTCGACTGCCATGGAACCGACGCCACGAACTGCGCCATCAATAACTACTTCATCGACGGTAACGAGACTGCGAGTAATAACTTGTCCTGGACGCATGAAGACCGCCTCATTGAAGGCATCCTGTCCCAGATCATTACGTGCAAATCGGGTAGCCCACGTGACATCGGTTGGAGCAACTGCAGCCACTTCTTTAAATTGATATTTCAAGAGCGCAACGGTTACTCCGATAACCACCATAGTTATCGCCAAAATAGTCACCACGCTATGTGGAAGTAGTTCTTCATGTCCTTTATGTTGCTCGAAGAGCGGATAGAGCCAATTTTTTAGAGCGTCACCGCGGTAGAGAAGTAATCCAGAAGTAACTGATCCGATTGAGAGGATCACCATTGGAAGCCACATCAGCGCAGGTGATTCATGTGGATGAGCATCTTCATCCCAGCGAGCCTTGCTAGTAAATGTCATGACCATTACTCGAGTCATATAGAAAGCTGTAATTGCCGCTCCCAGAAGAGTGACGCTTCCAAGGATGATTCCTTTTATTCCACCTGAATTGAAAGCTTCAGCGATTATTGCATCCTTAGAGTAGAAGCCAGCAAATGGCGGTACTCCGATAATTGCGAGATAACCAAGACCAAAGGTAATAAATGTAATCGGCATGAACTTACGAAGCGCGCCATATTTGCGCATATCTACTTCGTCATTCATGCCATGCATGACCGAGCCTGCACCGAGGAACATTCCAGCTTTGAAGAAACCATGAGTAAGAAGGTGCATGATTGCAAATGCATAACCTGCAGGTCCAAGGCCGGCTCCCAAAATCATGTAGCCAATCTGTGACATCGTTGAGGCAGCAAGAGCTTTCTTAATGTCATCTTTTGCCATACCAATAATCGCACCGAAGATAAGGGTGATTGCACCAATAATCACAACGAGAAGTTGCGCGGTTGGAGCTGCATCAAAGACAAAGTTAGAACGAACGATTAAGTAGACACCAGCAGTAACCATCGTGGCTGCGTGAATAAGAGCAGATACTGGAGTCGGGCCTGCCATCGCATCGCCGAGCCAAGCCTGTAATGGGAATTGCGCAGATTTACCAACTGCTGCAACGAGCAACATAATTCCCATAGCCGTCAGGGCTGGTGTTCCAGCACGCTCTGCTGCTTCCTTTACGCCTTCAAATGAGACCGTTCCCATTGTGGCAAAGGCGATCATGATTGCAAATGACAATCCCAAATCGCCCACACGGTTCATAACAAAAGCTTTCTTGGATGCTGTGGCATATGCCGGCTTCTGATTCCAGAATCCAATAAGTAGGTATGAAGCAAGTCCGACGCCTTCCCAACCTACATAGAGGTTCAGGTATGAATTACCAAGTACCAAAAGAAGCATCGCTGCCACGAATAGATTGAGGTAGGCAAAGAAGCGACGACGATCTTTGTCATCGGCCATGTAAGAAATTGAGTAAATATGAATAAGTGTTCCAACGCCACTAATCAATAGGACGAAGCAGATTGATAACTGATCAAGCAGGAGCGCGGCATCAACATCAAAATCTCCGACTTTGATCCATGTGAACAAGGTCTGAGTGATTGGGCGATCTTCGGTAGCGCGATTAGTCATTGCAAAGAAGTGCGCAACGCCGAGTGCGAATGAGCCCGCAGACATAGCTGTCGCAAAAAGATGTCCCCACTTATCTGCCTTGCGGCCCATAAGTAGAAGGAAGACGGCTCCAAAAAGTGGCAGTCCGATGAGGTAAACGAGTGAGCTTGAGGTAACCATGACTATCGCTTCAACAAACTAGCATCATCAATTGATGCTGAACGGCGCGATCGATAAATCGCAACGATGATTGCTAAGCCAACTACAACTTCGCAGGCTGCAACGACCATCGTAAAGAATGCGACGACTTGGCCGTTGAGATTTCCATTGAGACGGGAGAAAGTTACAAGTGTGAGGTTTGCAGCGTTGAGCATGAGCTCAATACACATGAAAACAACGATTGCATTGCGGCGAACCACAACGCCGACTGCGCCGATGGTAAATAGCAAGGCAGCGAGGTAGAGGTAGTTATATGGATTCACTTACTTCTCCTCTTTAATTGTTGGATCAACAATATCGAGTTGGAAGTTTGCAGATTCAATGACATCACCGCGCGCCTTAAGCGTTGCAGAGATAGATGTTGGTGCAGGTGTTCCATCTGGAAGAAGTGCTGGCACATCGACTGCATTGTGAAGAGCATAAACACCAGGACCTGGAAGACCAGCAGCATCACCTAATGAACCAGTACGAAAACGTGCAATTGCCTGTTCGCGTTGTGAAGGTCGATGTTTTGTACGCTGATGGTGAGCTAAGACCATCGCGCCGAGGGCAGCGGTAATCAAGAGCGCTGAGATAACTTCAAATGGGAAGACGTAGTCAGAAAATAGAAGCATTGCAATTCCTTCAACGTTTCCATCGCCATTTGCAATCTCTAACCCAACATATGAACGGCCCAATGTTGCTCGACCAATCAACGCAATCATCAATCCACCGAATCCAACGGCTGCTGTGATTGCAATCCAACGAAGACCTTTAATCGTCTCAACGAGTGAGTCTGAAGCATCGACGCCAACCAACATCAAGATAAAGAGGAAGAGCATCATGACTGCGCCTGTGTAGACAACGATTTGAACAATTCCAAGGAAGAGCGCTTCTTGTGCAATGTAGAAAATTGCGAGAGTAATCATGACCCAAGCAAGCAAGATTGCAGAATGCACTGCCTTCTTAACTACGAGCATGCCCAGGGCAGCCACCACTGATAGTGGAGCAAGTGCCCAGAACAAAACCGCTTCGGGTGTAGCAATTTCTAACATTACTTACTGCCCCTTTCTTGTGACGGGTGGGCAGTTGTGACATCGCCGTTGTAGTAATTCGTATCGTTCATACCTGGATACATTGGATGTGGTGGCTGGAGCATTCCAGCACGTAATGGTGCAAGTAAATCTTCTTTTTCAAAGATTAACTTCTCGCGTGAAGTATCAGCTAGCTCGTACTCATTTGTCATCGTAAGTGCACGTGTTGGGCATGCTTCAATGCAGAGGCCACAGAAAACACAGCGCAAGTAGTTGATCTGATAAGTCTTTCCATAACGCTCTCCTGGTGACATCTGATTCTCAGGAGTGTTATCGGCACCCTCAACAAAGATCGCATCGGCTGGGCATGCCCAAGCGCAGAGTTCGCACCCAATGCATTTTTCTAAACCGTCAGCATGGCGATTGAGTTGGTGGCGTCCATGAAAACGTGGCTCAGTTGGTGCCTTTACATCTGGGTAGGCAACGGTGAGGTTCTTCTTAAAGATAGAGCGGAAGGTGACCCAGAATCCCTTTGCTTGTTCAAAGAGTGAACCTGGTCCTGGCTGATCTACTTCGACGAATGCAACATCGTCAACATTGGCAGCAGCACCTGACTTCTTTGGCTCGATGGAGTTACTCACTCTTGCCTCCTGACTGTGTTGAAGCGTTAAATGATGAAACACCTGGCAGAGATGGGATTGGGAAATCAGGAGCTTCACCATCTGCAAGTGGCTCTTCTGATTTCTTCTTTGCACGATCAAAGAGTGAGCTGATTGCCGTTGCAATCAAGACCATTCCTACAGCAAATGCCACGATGACAGTGCGTGATGCGCCCTCTTGTTGGATTACGCGCAGCGTTGCAACGACGAGAATCCAAATGAGTGATGTTGGAATCAAGACCTTCCAGCCAAATTTCATGAACTGGTCATAGCGAAGACGTGGAAGTGTTGCTCGTAACCACATAAAGATAAAGAAGAAGATGTTTACCTTGATGAAGAACCAGACGATGGTAAACCAGCCACCTAACCAGGCTTCAGTAAATCCAAGGCCTGGAGGTGCGTGATAACCACCAAGGAATAGCGTTGTTGCTAGAGCAGATACGGCAACGATATTGACGTACTCGGCCAAAAAGAAGAGAGCGAATTTCAGCGATGAGTACTCAGTGTGGAATCCACCAACGAGTTCACCTTCTGCTTCAGCTAAGTCAAATGGTGCACGGTTAGTTTCACCGACCATAGCGATCACATAGATCACAAAGGATGGGAAGAGAACAACAGCGTTCCAGTAATTTCCGTGCTGAGAGTTAATAATCTCAGAGGTGGACATTGACCCTGCGTAGATAAAGACTGCAACGAGAGAAAGTCCCATAGCAATTTCGTAAGAAACAACTTGTGCGCTTGAGCGAAGTCCACCAAGAAGTGGGTACGTTGATCCAGAAGACCAACCCGCCAACACAACGCCATAAACACCAATTGATGTCACAGCCAATATGTAGAGCACGCCAACTGATAAATCTGTCAGCTGCATGGCAGTCTCTTGTCCAAAGAGGTTGACCTTGCCAGTCATTGGAATTACCGCAAAGGCCATAAAGCACATAGACGCTGCGATGATTGGTGCAGCAATAAATACAATTTTATCAGCAGCTGCAGGAATGATGTCTTCCTTAAGCGCTAGCTTGACTCCATCTGAAAGTGATTGCAGGAGACCAAAAGGACCTACTCGGTTAGGGCCTGTGCGCTGCTGCATCTTTGCAAGTACGCGACGTTCAGTCCAGACCGCCATAAGAGTTGATACAACGCAGATTGCAAAGACGATGACCGCCTTAACTACGATGAGCCAACCAGGATCTTTTCCAAGGAGTTCTGCTGTTGTCATGCCTTCACCACCGTTACTAGATCGCCATGAACCGCGTTCAGTGTGGCCAATGGTGTTGAACCGATTGAATTACGTGGAAGCCATACTGCATCATCGTGAATATCTTCAACGAGAGCGGCAAGTGTGATTGAGCCAAATGAATTTGAAATTCGAAGATGATCCCCGGTCTGCACACCAAGTGTTGCTGCACGTTGTGGTGAGATCACGGCAATTGTTGGACGGCGTGTGCCAGCCAAATTCTCTTCGCCTGCTTGCAATGTGCCTTCATCAAGAAGTCGGCGCCACGAAGTGATGATCGCATCGTTGCCAGAAACTTTATGAGCTGAACCTGCTGCAACTGATATGAATGGAGCACGTGCGCCATCCCACTTTCCAAGTTGTGCAAACTCACGGGCAGCTGCGGTAACTGTGCCGAGCATGATGGATTCACCCATCGCATCCGCTAAGGCAGAGAGAACTCTTACATCGCTTCGGTTGAGAGAATCACCAACTGCTGCAGCGAATGTGCGTTGGCGGCCTTCCCAGTTAATAAATGTTCCATACTTTTCTGTCACCGCTGCAACAGGCAGAACAACATCTGCGATTTCCGTAACAGATGAGTGAGCGATTTCAAGTGAGACCACAAAGGCTTTCTTCATTGCATCTGCTGCACGTGCTGCATGTGGAAGATCAGCGATATCAACGCCACCGATTACTAGAGCATCGAGATCATCATTGTGAATTGCATCAATCATCTCTGAACCACTGCGACCAGCATCTGCAGGAAGTGTGCTCACACCCCATGCCGCTGCGATATCTACCCGAGCAGCTGTATCTGCAACCGGACGTCCTCCTGGAAGAAGTGCGGCAAATGCACCAGCTTCGAGTGCGCCACGTTCGCCAGCGCGACGAGGAATCCACGCCAACTTTGCACCGGTCTTTTCAGCAAGTGCAATGGCTGCTGAGATGAGGCCAGCACTTTCAGAAGCTCGCTCTCCCAGAAGAATAACTGACTTGGAAGTGAGCGCGATTGAAGTAAGTGCGGAACTTTCAGCACCTGGAGCTACCTTAATAAAGTTCGCTTTCAGTTTATCCATTGCAATTGATGCCTTAGATGCAACTGAAGTAACTGCAAGTCCACGCTTCTTAAAGATCTTATTCAAGCGCAAGAAGACGATAGGAGATTCTTCTTCTGGCTCAAAGGCAATAAGCAGAACATGATCTGCAGAATCAATATCGCGATAGTGCACAGATGAACCGACAACATGTGATGCTAAATAATTTGCCTCTTCATCTGACGTCACGCGGGCACGAAAATCAATATCGTTTGTCTTTAAAGCAATGCGAGCAAACTTTGCATAACCGTAGGCATCTTCCAGAGTTGGACGACCACCGACGAGAACTCCTGCTCGCTTGCCAGCAAGTCCTGCCGCAGCAGCAGCTAGAGCTTCTGGCCATGAAGTAACAACAAGTTCACCGTCAGCATTACGAACCATCGGTGAAGTAATTCGATTCTGTGAAGTGACATATTTGAATGCCCAACGACCCTTATCGCAGTTCCACTCTTCATTAACTTCCTTGTCATCTCCTGCAAGACGACGCAGTGTCTTGCCGCGACGGACATCGGTACGCATATCGCAACCTGATGCACAGTGCTCGCAAGCAGATGGGGTTGAAACTAGATCGAATGGACGGGCACGGAATCGGTATGAAGCACCGGTGAGTGCACCTACTGGACAAATTTGAATCGTATTTCCAGAGAAGTAAGATTTAAATGGATCGTTCTCATAAATTCCTACTTGTTGTAGAGCGCCGCGCTCATTGAGAGTAATAAATGGATCTGATGCGATCTGCTCTGAAAAACGAGTACAACGTGCACATAAGACGCAACGTTCGCGATCGAGTAATACCTGTGAAGAGATATTGATTGGCTTTTCAAAGGTGCGCTTTACTCCGCCAAGTCGAGCTGTTGGATTTCCATTTGTCATCGCCTGGTTTTGCAGAGGACATTCGCCACCCTTGTCGCAGACTGGACAATCAAGTGGGTGGTTTCCAAGAAGAAGCTCCATCACACCTTTCTGCGCCTTATCGGCAACAGGTGATGTGAGTTGAGTCTTTACAATCATATTTGGCTCTACTGGGATCGTGCAGGAAGCCTGTGGCTTAGGAAATGCGCGACCGTTAATTTCAATATCCACAAGACATTGACGACAAGCACCGACTGGGTCAAGAAGCGGGTGATCGCAGAAACGTGGAATCTGAATTCCAAGTTTTTCAGCGGCACGAATAACGAGTGTTCCCTTTGGAACAGTCACTTCAAATCCGTCGATGACAACTGTGATCATCTCAACTGCAACTGCGTTCTCTTGTGTTGTCATTACTTACTCGCCCCCACAAAGAGTGTTGATTGCACTGGATCAAATGGACATCCGCCATTGGTCAAGTGTGCGATGTACTCGTCGCGGAAATACTTAATCGATGAAGTGATCGGACTGGTTGCACCATCACCAAGTGCGCAGAAAGAACGACCCATGATGTTGTCGCAGAGATCTAGTAGCTTCTCAAGATCTGCCTCTGTACCGACACCTGATTCGAGATCGCGAAGAATCTGTACCAACCACCAGGTGCCTTCGCGACATGGTGTGCACTTTCCACATGATTCGTGCTTGTAGAACTCTGTCCAACGAAGCACAGCGCGCACTACACATGTTGTCTCATCAAAGATTTGCAACGCCTTTGTTCCCAACATTGATCCAGCAGCTGCTACGCCTTCGTAATCCAGTGGAGTATCAAGGTGAGCATCTGTAAATATCGGCGTTGAAGATCCACCTGGAGTCCAAAACTTGAGCTTATGTCCTGTGCGCACTCCCCCAGCAAGTTCAAGAATTTCCCGCAAGGTAATTCCAAGTGGTGCTTCAAATTGTCCTGGGTTATTTACATGGCCAGAAAGTGAGTAAAGGGTTGCACCCTTTGACTTTTCGGTACCCATTGCCTGATACCACTCGGCGCCGTTTGCAATAATTGCAGGAACTGATGCAATTGATTCAACGTTATTAACAACTGTTGGTTTTGCATAAAGTCCTGCGATCGCAGGAAACGGTGGACGCAAACGTGGTTGACCACGGAATCCTTCGAGTGAATCAAGGAGCGCGGTCTCTTCACCACAGATATATGCACCAGCACCGACGTGGAGAACAATGTCGATTCCGTTGCCAAGGTGTCCTGCTTTGTACGCGTCCGTTATTGCTTGGTTAACACGACGCACAACATGGGTTACTTCACCGCGAATATAAATAAATGCTTGCTTTGCACGAATTGCATGGCAGGCAATAATGCAGCCTTCAATAAGTACGTGTGGGTTTGCCATTAATAACGGCGTATCTTTACAAGTGCCTGGCTCTGATTCGTCAGCGTTCACAACAAGATAGTGATCCTTGTTATCGCCTTGCGGGATAAAGCCCCACTTCATTCCTGTTGCAAAACCTGCACCACCGCGACCGCGAAGTCCGGAATCTTTAACCATTTGAATAACATCATCTGGATTCATAGCAAGCGCTTTTTCAGAAGCCTTATATCCACCGTGGCGCTTATATCCTTCAATGGTAAATGAATCTTTCTCATCCCAATGTGCAGAGAGAACAGGCGTGAGCTTTGTCATTACTTTCCACCCTTCTCTGCATCGCGTGCAATTTTTAATCCGAGCAAAGTTGGCGAACCAGCCTGTACTCCTTCACCTGCAAGACCATCATCAAGACCAGCCAACACTGCAGATGCCTGCTTATATGTAACAAGGCGATTTGGTCCACGTGTAGGTGCAGGTGGATTTCCTGCACGTGCACCATCAACAAGTGCCTTAGCTGATTCGACGGTCTGGTTGTCGTAGAACTCCCAGTTAGCCATAACTACAGGTGCATAATCACAAGCTGCGTTGCACTCGATGTGTTCAAGCGAAACTTTGCCATCTGCTGTGACGCCATCGTTTTCAATTCCGAGATGTTCTTTAAGTGCACTAAAGATCGCATCCCCACCCATAACGGCGCAGAGAGTATTTGTGCAGACACCCACGTGATACTCACCGATTGGGTTGCGCTTGTATTGAGTATAGAAAGTAGCAACTGCAGAAACTTCAGCGGTTGCGATCTCAAGGATCTCTGCAATGTTTTCGATACCAGAGTTAGTGACATAGCCAGCAACTGATTGCACGTAATGCAGAAGTGGCATGATCGCAGAGCGCTTACGTGGGTAACGCGCAACGATCGAGTTCATAATCTCTTGGTTAAGTGTTGAATCTATTGAAGACATTAGCGGTCAACGCCTCCCATCACAGGATCGATAGATGCAACAGCGCCGATGATGTCAGCGATCATTCCGCCTTCACTCATTGCAGATGTTGATTGCAAGTTATTAAAGGATGGTTCGCGGAAGTGTGCGCGGTATGGACGCGTTCCACCGTCAGAGACGATGTGGGCGCCAAGTTCACCGCGTGGTGATTCGATTGCTACGTAAACCTGACCAGCAGGAACGCGGAATCCTTCAGTAACAAGTTTGAAGTGGTGGATCAAAGATTCCATTGAAGATCCCATGATTTCGCGGATGTGATCAAGTGAGTTGCCAAGTCCATCTGCACCGAGTGCGAGCTGTGCTGGCCATGCAATCTTCTTATCGGCAACCATTGTTGGCGCACCTACAAGTGCATCTAATTTGTCGAGTGCTTGTTCAATGATGCGAAGTGATTGTTCAAGCTCAGCCATACGAATCAAGAATCGACCGTAAACATCGCAGGTATCTGCAGTGACTACATCAAAGTCATAGTTTTCGTATCCGCAATATGGCTCCATCTTGCGAAGATCCCAAGGCAGACCAGTTGAGCGAAGTACCGGACCTGTAATTCCAAGTGTTGTACAACCTGCCAAATCAAGATAACCGATACCGACAGTGCGCTTCATCCAGATGGTATTTCCAACCAACAAGCGCTCGTTATCTTTAAAGTTCTTGCGCAGCGTCTTCACTAGTTCGCGAAGACGAGTTGTCATTCCTTCTGGAAGATCTTGTTGGACACCGCCCGGACGAACATATGCCATATTCATACGAAGACCTGTGATTGATTCAAAAGCATCTAGCACTAGTTCGCGTTCGCGGAATGCAAAGAACATTGGCCCCATTGCGCCGAGTTCAAGTGCTCCGGTACCGAGTGCGACCATGTGAGATGAAATACGGTTGAGCTCCATCATCAATACACGAATTACAGAAGCGCGCTCTGGCACATCTTCTGTAATTCCTAGAAGCTTCTCAATTGCCAAGCAGTACGCAGTCTCATTAAAGATTGGGCTTAAGTAATCCATACGTGTTGCAAATGTTGTTCCTTGGGTCCAAGAACGAAATTCCATGTTCTTTTCAATACCTGTATGCAGATATCCAATACCTGGGCGAACTTCAGTAACTGTTTCGCCTTCAAGTTCTAGAACAAGGCGGAGCACACCGTGTGTTGATGGGTGCTGTGGACCCATGTTGACGATGATGCGCTCTTCTTTCGCCTCACCAATTTCTGAGACGAGTTCATCCCAATCTCCGCCAGTAACTGAGTAAACAGTGCCCTCAGTTGTTTCGCGGGAGGATGCGTATGGATCAAAAGTTGTTGTCATGTGTATGACCTCCGCTGTGATGGAGCAGGTGTTGTTGCACCCTTGTACTCAACAGCGATTCCACCGAGTGGGTAATCCTTGCGCTGTGGATGTCCATCCCAATCATCTGGCATCAAGATGCGAGTAAGACCTGGATGTCCATCAAAAACAATTCCGAACATGTCAAAAGTTTCGCGCTCGTGCCAATTGTTTCCGCCCCACACCTCAACAAGTGAAGGAATATGTGGATCAAGATCTGATGTGCAGACTTCAAGACGAATGCGCTGATTCTTGGTCATCGAAAGCAACGGGTAAACAGCTACAAGTTCACTACCTGTGCGCTCTGGGTAGTGCACGCCTGAAACTCCCATGCACATTTCAAAGAGCAATTTATCGCGCAAGATTCGAGCAACTTCGACGAGGCGCTCTTTCTTAATGTGAAGTGTGAGTTCTCCGCGATCAACAACTACGCGGGTAATTGCATCGGCAAAATCTGGATATGCGCGCTCTAGATCATCTGCTACCTGATCGAAGTACCCACCGAATGGACGCTCTGTAGAACCAGGCGTTGCGGTTGAGCGAACAAGTCCGCCGTAACCTGAAGTATCACCGGTGCCGCTAGCGCCGAACATTCCCTGTTGAGTATCGCTCATTATGCGTGCGTCTCTTCTAGAGGGAAATTGCCAAGTTGAATCGTAGGGCGAGCATTTAACGCTGCTTTTTCGACTTCCTTGATCACGGCTTCGCGATTAGGTCCAAGGGTTGTGTTGCTAATAATTTCGTGCAACTTGATGATTGCATCCATCAACTGCTCTGGACGCGGTGGGCATCCTGGAAGATAAATATCTACAGGAACGACGTGGTCAACACCTTGCACAATTGCGTAGTTGTTAAACATTCCACCAGATGATGAACATGCACCCATTGCGATAACCCACTTTGGCGCAGTCATTTGATCGTAAATCTGACGAAGCACTGGAGCCATCTTCTGTGAAACGCGACCTGCAACGATCATTAAATCTGCTTGACGAGGGGATGCGCTAAAGCGTTCCATTCCAAAACGAGAGATGTCGTGCTTTGGTGATGAACCAACTGCCATCATCTCAATCGCGCAACACGCTAGACCAAAAGTGGCTGGCCAGACTGAGCTCTTGCGCATGTATCCCGCTAAACCTTCAACGGTTGAGAGAAGAATTCCGCTCGGTAACTTATCTTCAAGACCCATGGCTTAATCCCATTCCAATCCGCCGCGTCGCCAAACATATGCAAAGGCGATAAAAACTGTTCCAATAAAGATTGCCATTTCAACTAATCCAAAGAGTCCGAGCTGATCAAATGTCACAGCCCATGGATAGAGAAAGACGATTTCAATATCAAAGACGATAAAGAGCATTGCTGTAAGAAAATACTTAACTGGAAAGCGACCACCTTCGAGCGCTTGTGGTGAAGGTTCGATTCCGCACTCATACGCCTCTTGCTTGGCGCGGTTGTAGCGAGCGGGTCCGGTGATTGCTGCGATGCCGACTGAAAAAGCTGCAAAGCCAAAGCCGATTGCAAAGAGAATCAGGATCGGGACGTATGGATTAGCGCTCACGGGGCGTAAGTCTAGGCGGTGGCGATGGGTGCGGCAGAACGGCTAAGGGGCTACAGCCATGTGAATTGCCACAACTCCGCCAGTCAGATTCTTCCAACCGACCTGAGTCCACCCCGCATCGACAATCTGCGCTGCGAGCGCCTTCTGATCTGGCCAAGCCCTGATCGAATCAGCCAAGTAGATATAGGCATCGGGGTTTGAGGATGTCTTGCGGGCAATGAAGGGCAAGGCGCGCATCAAATAATTCATATAAATAGCCCTAAATGGAGCAAAGGTGGGGCTGGAGAATTCAACGATCACCAGGCGACCCCCAGATTTAACGACCCGGCGGGCCTCAGCCAGCGCCTTGGCGGTGTTCTGGGTATTTCGAAGGCCGAAAGAGATAGTAAAGAGGTCAAAGGCGTTATCTTCAAAGGGCAGGTTGAGGGCATCGGCCTTGATAAAGGTCAGATCTGGGCGGGCTTTTTGGCCGGCAGCGATCATGCCTTGCGAAAAATCGGCAGCGGTCACATCTGCCCCAGCGCCAGCCAATGGGGCCGAGCTCGACCCGGTACCAGCGGCCATATCCAGAATCTTCATCCCTGGGGCTGGCGCGATGATCTTGGTGGCGGCCTTGCGCCAAGCCTTGGTGCGACCCAGGCTCAAAATGTCGTTGACGATGTCATAGCGACGAGCGACCCCATCGAACATCGCAGCTACTTCCTGCGGGTTCTTATCCATATTCGCTCGCGACATGCGCCTATTCTCGCTGAAGGTAGGCTTCTCCACAACTTCGATTTAGCTGATGGGAAACGAGATGACTTCAAGTCGAGCGCAATCACAGACGCTGCGCAGCGCTGTTTTTCCGGCGTCTACTGCCCTGACACATTCACTCTTTCTAGTTGGCGGAGTCCTTTTCCTCTCCGCGCTCGCCCAGATTGCAATCCCAGTTCCAGGTTCACCTGTTCCGGTCACAGGTCAGACACTTGGCGTCTTTCTTATTGCAACTACCTACGGTGCGCGTTTAGCCACAGCAACCTTTGCTACATATCTATTAGCAGCAATTGCTGGCGCGCCACTCTTTGCACCATCTGCAACTCTGCCAAACCACGGCCTCGCGCGAATCACTAGCGCAACAGGTGGATATCTCATCGGAATGTTGGTTGCCACAGTTGTTATTGGTTATCTCGCGCAAAGAAAAGCAGATCAGAAATTCCGCACATCATTTCCGATGCTCATTCTTGGAACCGTGATCATCTTTGCCTTCGGACTTACTTGGCTTCGCTTTAGTTTAGAGATGAGTTGGTCTCAGGCAGTTGCTGTCGGACTCACACCATTTATCTTCGGTGAAGCCCTCAAGATTGCAATTACTGCAACCTCACTTCCACTTATCTGGAAGAGAATTTCGCGAAAACTTAACGCCTAATTTTCTATGACTTCCCTGATCCCAGTAACAACCTCAAAGGTTTCATCACACCTGCCTTTACTTGACCTACTTCCAGAAAGTGGCGCGCTCTCTTGGGTTCGTGGGGGTCAAGGCGTTGTTGGTTGGGGCGAATACGCAAAGACAACAGTTAAAGGACCGAATCGCTTTAGAGATGCTCGCCAATGGTGGGCCGAACAGCTTGCAACCTTTAACGTTGTAAATACTCTCAATGTCAGCGGCACCGGACCAATTCTCTTTACATCTTTCTCATTCGATGAAAATGAAGAATCTGTTCTTGTTATTCCACAAGTCGTCGTCGGAACGCGATCAGGTCTTTCATGGATGACTTGGATCGGCGATAAAGCACAGCCATACCTGCCTAAAAAAGCGCCTGACCTCAATCCCGCAGAGTTTGCATGGGCAGACGGTTCTCTTACTCCCAACGAGTGGATGTCTCGCGTAGCAACAGCTAAAGGTGAAATTGAAATTGGCGAGCTTGAAAAAGTTGTCCTCGCAAGAGATTTAGTTGCAGTGGCCGATCGCACCATTGATCTCCGCCCGATTCTTAACAGTTTAAGCGAGCAATATCCATCTACCTATGTATTTACCGTCGATAATCTCGTTGGAGCAACCCCTGAACTCTTGCTCCGCCTTACTCGCGGCATGGTTACTTCGCGTGTCTTGGCTGGAACCATTAGCAAGACCGGAGATGACGAGAAAGATTTAGCACTTGCAGCATCTCTCGCACGTTCATCTAAGGATTTAGAAGAACATGAATACGCTGTGCGTTCTGTGGCAGATGCGCTCGAACCATTCTGTACCTCAACAAACGTTCCAGAATCACCTTTCGTATTACACCTTGCCAATGTCATGCACCTTGCTACCGATGTAACTGGTGCACTGATCGAGTCAAAGATTGATGTCGATGCCTTCTCACTTCTTTCCAGGCTTCATCCTTCAGCTGCAGTCTGTGGAACGCCGACACATCTTGCTTCACAAGTGATTTCATCCATCGAAGGTATGAGTCGTGGACGCTATGCCGGGCCAGTTGGGTGGATTGATTCACGCGGTGATGGAGAACTCGGAATCGCTCTCCGCTGTGGCCAGGTCACCGATACATCAATTCGTATCTTTGCTGGATGTGGAATCGTTTCAGGGTCGGATCCAGAGAAAGAACTTCAAGAAAGTAACGCAAAATTTGCGCCAATGCGCAGCGCTTTAGAGTGATTCCATCTTTGCGTAGATGCTTTTGAGATAGTCGCCATTTTCTTGGCGTGAAGGAACCTGAACAACAACAACTTCAAAACCATTAACCGGCTCGGCAACTATTCTGGCGAGCTCGGCACTTGTTGAAATTTTTGTGGTTTTAACTCCAAAGGCCGTTGCAATCGCTTGGATATCCCGACCATGCGGCGTACCAAAAATCTTCTCAAATCCATCTGCTCCGGCTTGTGGAAGGGTTGAAAATATTCCGCCACCGTTGTTATCGATGACAAAGAGACGTAAGTCAGGATTGCCGGAGTGTGAGAGTGCACTGACGTCATGCAAAAATGCAAGATCTCCAAGCACGGCAAAAGATTTCTCTGATCTTGAGGCGATACCAAGTGCCGTAGATATATTCCCATCGATGCCGGCAAGTCCACGGTTAGCAAAGACTTCTACGCCTTTTCGAGGTTTTGCAAAACCTTCAAGATCTCTAATTGGTCGAGAGGAAGCGATAAACAAGGATGCACCTGTTGGGAGAGCTGCGGCAAAGTCACGAGCGAAAGTTTCTTCAGACCATGTATCCAATTCAGAAACTACTTTCGAGGCACGCTCACTTAACTTCTTCCAGATCGCCACCCAGTCTGGGTCGGCAATCGGTACCTCAAGATTTGGAAGTGCTAGGAATTTCTGATCAGCGTTACGGTCTTGATCTACCGTTGCCATACGTGGATCAACGACAATTGTCTTTCGTGCCTGAGCAATCGCTGAGTTGATACTCCTAGAAAGTGTGGATCGCCCAATAATCAATACGGTATCTGGCTTTACCTCACTTCGAATTTTTGTTGAAGTCAGAAAGATGCTGGCATGAGCAATTGCGTCCTTAAATAAAAGAGGGTCTTCGGCAATAACTGGCCATCCAAGTTCACTGGCGAATTTCTCAACACTTTCTTGTGACAAGCCCGCACGATCATGGCCAATAACTAGCAGGCCGCGTGTGGACTTCGTATGAAAAGTACCGGGGCCCTTCCGAGTAAATACCTTAGGTTGCGCGATCTTGATCTGATCTAACCATGATGTATCTGATTCACCGATAAGTGGTTCTTCAAATTGCAAGTTCAGATGTACTGGGCCGGTTTGGAGTGAGTTAAAGGGAAGTTCCATTGGGTATGCAGAACCGGAAATATCTGCAAAATAACGGACAGCTTTTCCAAATATGCGCGCTTGTTCAGTCGTTTGATTTGCACCGGTCCTGCGAAGTCGTGCGGGACGATCTGCGGTAAGTAGTAACAATGGCGCATTGCTATGTGAGGCTTCAAGAACTGCTGGGTGAAAGTTAGCCACTGCTGTTCCGCTTGTGCAGATAACTGGAACCGCACGACCTGTTACTTTTGTCAGACCAAGTGCGAAAAATGCTGCACCACGTTCATCTATCTTTACATGAAGCCGGATTAATCCAGCCTGCTCAGCTTGATAAAAAGCGATAGATAAAGGTGCGTTGCGCGAACCAGGTGCAAGGACAGCATCGGTGATGCCCGCTTGCACAATTTGGCGAACGATAACGCGAGCGAGGGTCGTTGCTTCACTCATGCCAGTAACTTCCCGACTCTCATGATGCGATTCTTCCACCATTCAAAGCGATCTGGTGACACATCAAGATCATCTAGCTGTGGAGATATCTGACCTAGCGAGATCTTTCCATCCAGAATCTGATGGTCTGCAACATCATGAGCCAGAAGTGAGCCTGTAGCTAAACCACAGTCAAAGGTGAGATCGCTAATGGATGCAGCAAGGTCTAGTCCGTATTCGATTCCGATCGCACTTTCTAGTGCACTAGATACAACTACTGGCAGGCCGTGATGAGCTGCAATATCAAGAGATCGTTTTATGCCACCTAGTGGTTGAACTTTAAGCATCACAACATCTACAGCATCGGTGAGATCGACTTTAAATGGATCAGGTGCTTTACGAATGATTTCATCAGCTGCAATACGAAGTGGAATTTTTATCTTGCGCTTAAGTTCGCGTAACTCTTCGATCGTTGCACACGGTTGTTCTACGTATTGAAGCGGGCCGATCTCTTCGTAATATGCGTATAGATTGGTGAGCGCTTCATCTACAGACCAAAGTCCGTTGACATCTACGCGGATTGCAGCCTTTGGCGCATTAGAGAAAACTCGAGCGACTCGAATGACATCGTCGGTGAGATTACTTCCCACCTTTACCTTGAAAGTCTTTGCCCCTGAATAAGTTTGCATCAGGTCTTCGATCTCTTTTTTATCGTTAAGTTCTGGGATGGTGCCGTTGATTGCAATGGCATCGCGAAAACGTGCAGGGCGAGCAACTGTTGCTGCCTCTATCGCGCTAGCAAGCCATGGCCGGCACTCGTTATCGTCGTATTCCAGAAATGGTGAGAACTCCCCCCATCCTTGTGGCCCTTGCATCAGTGCTACTTCGCGATAGGTCACACCACGAAAATTGGTGCGCGTAGGAAGAGTAATTACGCGAAGTGTTGCAAGGAGGTCATCAAGCATAAGAATTAAGGGCGCTTAGGGAATTTACCGAAGTCAGGAGCGCGCTTTTCTTGATAAGCATCGCGACCTTCTTGTCCTTCTTCACTTAAGTAGAAGAGTAATGTGGCATCTCCTGCAAGTTGTTGAATTCCAGCTAATCCATCATCGGCTGCATTCATTGAAGATTTAAGTAAGCGAAGTGCAAGTGGAGAGTTGCGTAGCATCTCGCGACACCACGAAACAGTTTCTGCCTCAAGTTGATCAACTGGAACGACTGTATTCACAAGTCCCATGGCGAGCGCCTCTTGCGCATCGTATTGACGTGTCATAAACCAAATCTCGCGAGCCTTCTTCTGGCCAACACTTGCAGCAAGAAGTCCTGAACCATAGCCACCATCGAATGAACCAACCATTGGGCCGGTCTGTCCGAACTTGGCATTCTCTGCTGCAATCGTAAGATCGCAGACAACGTGCAAAACATGTCCGCCGCCGATGGCCCATCCGGCAACCATTGCGATGACTGGCTTAGGCGTTCTACGAATTTGAACTTGTAAATCTAAAACGTTCAGTCGTCCGACACCGTGTTGTGCGAGTTCGTCATCGCCTAGGTATCCATCATCTCCGCGAACGCTGATATCTCCACCTGAACAGAACGCTTCGCTGCCTTCGCCGGTCAAGATAATGACACCGACATCTGAGTTATCGCGAGCAAGTGAGAATGCTTGTTGCAGCTCAATAATTGTTTGCGGGCGGAATGCGTTGCGTACCTCTGGGCGGTTAATGGTGATTTTGGCGATTCCATCTGCGACTTGGTATTTAACGTCGACGAAATCTGCTCCACCCTTGCCGGTTGCCCATGCTGGGATAGTGCGATCCCCAAATTCACGCTTAATTGGCTTGCTCACGATTCCTCCACTCTTACTTGCAGGCGATAGCCTACGCGGGCTATGGATATCTCGGCCAACCCAAGTAACCGATCACGCTCTGTGATCTCGGTCGACCCCGCGCTGGCTATCGGTGATGTCATGAATCTCGTGGCTAAAGCGCTAGCCCACCAGGGTCCGGCCCTTAATTTCACCGATGAATCAATCGAAAGCGTTGATAGCGAAATCTGCCTCATTGTTGGAACAACGGGTTCAACGGGTACAAGAAAATCTGTAGCTCTTAGCTCTGCAGCGGTACTTGCATCGGCCCGAGCCTCACTTGATTACCTGCAAGCCCGACCAGGACAGACATGGGCCCTGCTCTTGCCGCTACATCACATCGCAGGAATCAATGTATTAATTCGCGCACTTGATCTTGGAACAACTCCTGTCGATCTTCGTGATGTTAAGGAATATGCGAATACAGACTTCTCGGCAGTTGTTCCCACTCAAATTTTTCAAGCTCTCAATGGCGATGACAAACTATTGACTCACTTGCAGTCGGCGAAAAAGGTTCTTGTTGGCGGAGCACAACTTCAAGAAGATCTTTTACACCAGGCACTTGATGCAGGAATTTCGGTGGTAAGAACATATGGAATGAGCGAGACCTCTGGTGGATGTATCTATGAAGGAACTCCACTTAAAGGTGTTGGCTTGCGTATTTCAGATGCTGGGCTGATCGAAATTTCGGGACCAGTGTTGACATCTGGGTACCTCAACAATGAGGAACTGTGGAATCAGCAATATCACGATGGTTGGTTTACAACTTCAGATCACGGCGTGATTGACAATGGGATTCTTAAGGTTCTTGGCAGAAGCGATGATGTTTACAACACGGGTGGAGAGAAAGTCTCGCTCACTCACGTAGATGAGATTCTCCATACTGCTTTCCCTCACCTGCAATGGTGTGCCGTCGCCGCAGATGACGCGCAATGGGGCCAGCGTTTAGTTGTCGCTGTATCTGGAGCAGAACATCCGTCGATACATGAAGTGAGCGCAGTATTGAGCGGCGCACTTGGAGATGTTGCTAAAGCTAAACAATTACTCGTTTTCGATGAACTACCTCTTATCGGTATCGGTAAGATCGATCGTGCGCAAATAATTGATCGTGCGCAAAGGGAGTTCAATGTCTAAGGGCTCACTGGCTATTTGGGTAGATGGCGCACGCCCACGCACACTTCCTGCTGCTATTGCTCCAGTACTTGTGGCTACCGCCCTTGCTGGGGATGCATTTAATCCTCTGACAGCGCTATTGGCTCTGATTGTCAGTCTTGCACTCCAAATTGGTGTCAATTACGCCAACGATTATTCAGATGGAATCCGTGGAACCGATAACGATCGCATTGGTCCATCTCGAATTACGGCAGGCGGATTAGCAAAACCAGTACAGGTAAAGAGCGCGGCATTTATCTCATTTGGCGTTGCTGCAGTTGCAGGGCTTGGACTTGCGATTTCAACTTCGTGGTGGTTGATCGCAGTAGGTGCGATTTCAATTGCTGCAGCATGGGGATACACCGGCGGAAAGAATCCATACGGATATATCGGCCTCGGTGAACTTTTTGTCTTTATCTTCTTTGGCCTTGTGGCAACTGTCGGAAGTTTTTATGTGCAGACAGATCAGATCACTGCACAATCAATACTTGCAGGCACAATCGTGGGTTCACTTGCCTGTGCAATTCTGGTCATCAACAATGTTCGTGATCGCGCCAAAGATGAAGTTGTTGGAAAACGAACTCTGGCAGTCCGCCTAGGTGATAAAAACTCAAGGATTCTCTATAGCGCTCTCGTCACCGCCCCATATTTACTCACCGCAGGATTTGGTAGCCCGTGGACGATGTTGACCCTGCTGACCTTGCCGATGACCATCTCGATCCTTAAAGCGCTCTGGTCTGGAATCCAAGGGGCTGATCTGATCGCACTCCTTGGGAAAACCGGAAAGCTGCAGATGCTCTTTAGCCTGGCCCTATCTCTCGCACTGATTATTTAGCGGCTAGGATTGGCCCATGCTCAGAGTTCTTCTCTTCATCGCACTAGCAGCGCTACCGCTCTATGCATTTATTGATTGTGCGATGAAAGATGAGACCCAGATTAAGAATCTTCCAAAATGGGGTTGGCTCCTAGTCATTCTATTTACACAAGCATTTGGTGCAATTGCTTATTTCATTGCAGGACGTAACCGCGGAAATGGCGGTGGATTTAAGAAGGGTCCTAAGCGACGTATCTTGCCGCCTGATGATGACCCAGATTTCTTACGTAAGCTCTAACTCTTCTACAAACCAGAGTACGTGTGCTTGCCTGTTCCCCAGACGTTGACATAGACATAGTTAAATAAGAAAGTCGATCCTGCAAATAAACATAGCCATGCTGCACGGCGACCTTTCCAGCCAACAGTGACGCGTGCATGTAAATATGCAGCGTAGGCAACCCAGGTAATAAATGCCCACGTCTCTTTTGGATCCCAACCCCAATAACGTCCCCATGCACTCTCAGCCCAGATAGCGCCTGCGATTACCGAAAACGTCCAGAGTGGAAATACAAATGCAACAAGGCGATAAGAAAGTTGATCGAGAACTTCAAGGGAAGGAAGACGTGTTGCCCAGGCAGGACGTCCTGCTCCTCGTTCGCGCGCATCGAGATAGAGGTAGGCACCAGCGATTACATTTGAAAGTAAGAAAACTCCACCAGAGATAATTGCGGCGACAACGTGAATGATCAACCACGTTGATTTAAGTGCTGGAACAAGTGGTGCGCTGTCACGATATAAAAGTGTGATCGCAGTGCCAAGAGTTAATAACGCAGCTAGTGAGATAAAGAGTCCGAGCCAGCGAAGGTCATATTTACGGAGCGCAACAAGATAAGCACCAGTGAAGGTGAGCGCTCCAGTAATCGAGAACTCATACATATTTCCCCAAGGAACATGTCCATTTGAAAGTCCGCGAGCAATCACAGCGACAAAGAGCAAGATAAAAGCAAGCACCATCAGGGCAGTTGCAATTCGTGCGGCTTTATCTGCCTTTGCGTAATCCATTGTGCGAGCGTTACTTCCTTCTGCAGGAACCTTGACCGCCCAAGCTGTCTCAAATGCGTGTGCCAGGAAAGAAAGTGCGAAGACGCCCATGGCGCTATAGATAAAGTTATTGGAGATGTAAGCCCATGTTGTCTGCATTACTTCTCTCCCTTAATCGCTTTCACAAAGTGAGCCATCTCAACTTCTAGCGCCTCTGCATTTGTCTTTGCAAGACCTGCAACCTGTACCTGTCCAGCTGCATCCACTTTGATCCATATGCGTCGACGACGCCCGAAGAGGGATGCCAGCAATCCAAGTAGCGCAAGAATACCTCCGATAAGCGAATAGCTCTTGCCGGGATCTCTCACCACCTGCAAGTTGATCCATGGTTCAACTTTCTCAAAGGTGATACTTCCACCGTTAAAAGCATAACTTTCTCCGGGAGCCAAAGAATCTAGCGCGATACGCGTCATTGACGTTGTATCAATTTTATAAATTGATTGCGGGACACCAGTATCGAGACCCAGGTCACCTTCCCAAATTGAAAAGAGAAGTTTGGGTTCTAGAAGTAATGGATAGACAGAGATTGCACCTAGTTCAGGATCACGCTCATAGGTTGGAAGAAAGGAGGAGACAAAGCCAATTTGTGGTGATGCTTCTGGCACTTTGATCGAACCGATTGAACGAAGATTTGTATCTTGCGGCAAGAATGGAACAGCGCCTTGGAATGTGACATTTCCTATTTCATCGCGCACTGTAACAAATGGTGAGTATCCATTAGCTTGTAGATAAACACGCGATGTTCCAAAAGTAAGTGGGCTATTTACCTTAATTACTTGATCGCGCTCATTACCTTGCTCATCAATTGTCGTGACATAGGCTGAATAGTCCAATGGAATATTTGTGATGGGGTCGTATTCACCCACAAATCGGTTGAGTCTAATCGAATAGGTGTTCAGCGATGTCTCGTCGGTAAGTTTTCCATAATCTATAGAGTCATAACTTGTTGCCAAATTAATAAACCGTTCACCGGTTGTAATAATGGCACTGCCTCTCATTCCAAAGAGTGAACCCACACTTACTCCAACGAGTATGAGTATGAGTGAGAGATGAAAGAGAAGATTTCCACTCTCTCTCAGATAACCCTTCTCTGCTGAGATAGATCCATCCTGAACCCGAAGGCGGAAGCGATTTTTGCGCAGCCACTTTTCAGCACGCTCAAGAGCTTCTGCATCACCAGCAAAGAGAGAGTGAGCTTCGAGCTTTTCTAAATTCTTAGGCGTTACGGGTGGCAACGCTCGCATCGCTTTAAAGTGTTCAAATGTGCGAGGTAATACGCATCCAATTAATGAGATAAAGAGCAGTATGTAGATGGCGCTAAACCACGATGATGCATAGACATCAAAGCCGCCTGCTCTATCTATCCAGCGTGCCATTCCAGGTTGGTCTGCAAAGTATTGCCGCACAGCCATTGGATTCTGAGGACGTTGCGGCAGAAGTGAACCTGGTATTGCTGCAATACCTAACATCATGAGAAGAATCAGCGCAGTGCGCATACTTGTTAATTGGCGCCACGCAAAGCGAGCTAAACCACCTGCACCAATTTCAGGAACCTCAGTCTGTATCTGGCTAGCCATCAGAGCACCGGTGCAAATTCACTAATTGATGAACGCAGATCGATCATCAATGCATTCCAGAGCCCACTGACTTGAAGAAGGCCAATAACAATCAGGAATACTCCACCAAGAAGTGAAATGGTTCTTCCGTTACGAGTCAGGAAATGACGCAGTCGTGCCGAGCGATCAAAGAAGAGTCCGGTCGCGATAAAGGGAAGTCCTAACCCGATGCAATAGCCCAGTGATAAAACTGCACCTCGAAAGGCACTTGATTCGCTAAAAGCTAAGGTCTGTACCGTGGCAAGAGCTGGGCCGATGCAAGGTGTCCAACCAACGCCAAAGAGAAAACCAAGAATTGGTGCACCGATTAGTCCACCTGTGGTTGAGATGCGGGGACGGATAGTTGGCATCATCGGAAATACGCCCGCGAATATGACACCGAGAACAATGGTGAAGATTCCCAGAACTCTCGTGATGATTTCTTCATGGACTGAGACTCTTGCGCCCAGGCCACCGAAGAGAACGCCATATGAAACAAAGAGAGCTGAGAAACCCAGAACAAAGAGTGATGAACCAAGCAGTACTCGGCCGCGCGACTGTGAAAATCCAGCAGCGTAGGCAAGGTAACCCGGAACAAGAGGTAGAACACATGGAGAAATAAATGAAATAAGACCGGCAAGAATTGCTAGAGGAAGCGCGAGAAGAATGAAGCCATCAAAGAGGTTATTTACGATGAAATCAATCATGATTTCTGTACCCGTTCAATGAGGTTACTTAAAGATCCGATAGTCACAACCCCAGATACTCGAGCTGCAACATTTCCCTGGCTATCGATGACGATTGTTGAGGGAATTGCATTTGCTGGTAACGAGCCTTTAAAGCCGATCAAAAGGGCGTCATCGATCAGCGTGGGATAGGTGATGTTCTTTGCGCGAACGAAGGCTTCAGCATTTACTAAGTTATCGCGAGTAAGGATTCCTATAAATTGCACATCAGGGTATTTCTCTGACAGCGCCACCAAAGTAGGGGCTTCTGCTCGACATGGTGAACACCAAGAGGCCCAGACATTTACAACTGCAACTTTTCCTGGCTCGCGCGTGTAGTTGACGCCGGTCAGCGTCATTCCACTTAACTCGGGCGCTTTTACTCGAGAGCCTTTATCTATATAAGTTTGAACACCACTACCGACGACAAAACTTTCCTCCGCCGTAGAACTCCCGCCACCTGAACATCCACTCAGTAATAAGGCAGTGAGTACGAGGGTAGAAACAATCTTTTTGTGGGGCATTATTTTTTCTTTGTTACAACTGGTAAGAGATGTGCTGCTGGTTCAGAGTATGAAGTTCCGCTGATTTCACCATTATTGTCAAAGTGAATACTTGTGACAGATGCCAATGTGCATTCGCGCTTTCTAGGATCGTGAATCAAACGACGGCCCTCAATTGCACTTCGCAAGATCCAGACCGGCAATTGGTGAGATACGCAGATCGCATCCTTACCGTTGGCTGCCTTATGTGCTGCAAAGACTGCAGCGAGCATGCGATTGATTTGTTCTACATATGGCTCACCCCATGATGGTTTCCACGGATTCCATAAGTGTCTCCACGCTGATGGATGACGTAGTACTCCATCACCAATTCCAAATGGTTTTCCTTCAAAGATATTTGCTGCTTCGATGAGTCGTTCATCTGTAGTGATTGCTATGGAGTGTGCAGCAGCGATTGGAGCTGCAGTCTCTTGTGCGCGCTGAAGTGGTGAAACGTGTAGAGCGCCGAGGTCAATACCTTTCGACCACTGCCCTAAAACCTGCGCCATTTCTTGTCCGCGATCTGAAAGTCTCCAACCAGGTTGGCGACCATAAAGAATCTTCTCTGGATTATGGACTTCGCCATGGCGGATTACGTGGACGCTATTGCTCATGGACCTAACTATAAAGGGGGAAGAGTGCCCCTTTCGCTATGGTTATGCCATGGCACTTGAGCAGAAGAGGGCCGCGTTCTTTGATGTAGATAACACACTCATCCGTGGTTCCTCTCTCTACTTCCTTGGCCGCGGGATGTATCAGCGCGGGTATTTCACCAAGGCTGATATTTCTCGCTTTGTTCTAGCCAATCTGAGATTTAGGTTAACTGGAACTGAGAAGAAGGAAGAGATCATCAAATTCCAGAATGCCGCAACCAGCTTTATTGGTGGACATAATGTCCAAGAGATTCAAAAATTAGGCCAAGAAATTTATGATGAATACGTTTCCCCGGCTTTGTGGCAAGGAACAATTGAAATTGCACAGCAACATCTTTCAGAGGATGTGGAAGTGTGGTTGGTCACTGCTGCCCCTGAAGATATGGCAACATTAATTGCAAAGCGTTTAGGTTTTACAGGCGCACTTGGTAGCAAGGCCGGTATCCAAGATGGCGTTTATACAGGTGAGATGAATGGGCCACTTTTGCATGGGCGAGAGAAGGCGATTGCTCTGGAAAAAATTGCGAGCGAACGTGGTTTTGATCTATCTCATTGCTTTGCATACTCAGATAGCCACAATGATCTTCCTCTTTTAGAGGCTGTTGGAAATCCATCTGTCATTAATCCAGATGCCAAACTTAGAATTTGGGCGACTCGCGAGAAATGGCCGATTCACGACTTTAGGCGTGCTCGCAAAGTTAACCGCTTTCTGGGGCCTGCAATCTCTCGCCTTGCTTCAATTGCCGCCCTCATCACGCCTCGTCGTCGCTCACGATAGGAATTGATTTAACGTCTACACCCTTTCTGCATTAATGTAGGCAGGTTATGGAAATTCGATCATTTGCCGACTACCTACGTGGGTTAGATGATGCTGGCCTTTTACAACTCTTTTCACATCGCCCAGATTTAATCGCACCGGTTCCGCCAGATATGGCAAGCCTTGCTGTTCGCGCATCATCTGCGCCTTCTCTTGCGCGCGCAATCGATGCGTTGAACATATGGCAATTTCAAGTACTTGAAGCGTGTGCGATTTCAGCAGAGCCTTTCGCTGAAAAAACTATTGCTGGGCTTACTGATAAACCAGCGCTCTTTGTTATTCCTGGACTGATCGAACGTGGACTTATCTATCCAGCCCACGACGGTTTGCGAATGCCAACAACGCTCCGTGAATTATTAGGCAATGAAGTTGCTCAACTTGGGCCACCTTCCATGGCAAAACTCAACCTTAAAAAACTTGCCGAAGCTCCAGTGGGAGCTAAGAAGATTCTTGATGCAATGGTGTGGGGGCCACCGCGTGGAAGTGTTGGAGATATAAAGAAACCTAGCGCAGGTGTGCAGTGGTGCCTTGAGGAAGGTTTTCTAATTCCTTACAGCCAAACAATTGTTGTGATGCCTCGGGAAGTTGCCATTGCACTTCGTGGCGGAAAAATCCATAAAGAGCAGAAGATTAACTGCCCTGAAGTCACATACTCGTTTACAGTTAAAGATCGAAAGAATGTAAATAACGCTGCAATTGCTAACGTCACAACTTTCTTACGCTGGGTTGAAGAGGTTCTCAATTTTTGGGCACAAGAACCACCCACAGCTCTTCGCTCGGGCGGATTAGGTGTCCGCGATCTCAAAGCTCTGGCACTGCATTTAGGAGTTGATGAAAGTTGCGCTGCATTTGTGGCAGAGCTTTGTTATGTCACCGGTCTACTTACAATTGATCCAGATGATCGCATCTTGCCGACTACACAATTTGATATCTGGTTAACCCAACGTCCCTCAGATCAGTGGTCTTCTTTAGCTTCTGCCTGGTTATCCACTTCGCGGGTAAGCGGTCTCGTTGGAAATGAAACAACGAAGAATATTGCTCCCCTGGGACCAGAACTCGATCGAGTAAGCGCAGCTTCGATTCGCTCGCTCACTCTCTCCCTGCTCACAGAGAATCAAGATGGCGCAGTCACTGCAGATTCATTGATTAGCGCAGCCCAATGGCGGAGGCCCGCAAAGCGCACAGGTGGGGTGCCAGCTAATTACATTGAATTCACATTGCGCGAAGCTGAATGGCTCGGAATCACGGGCCAAGCGGTGATTTCTGATTACGGTCTAGCACTTCTTGCCGGTGACTCTCTTGAAAAGATTAATTCAGATCTTCCAGCTGAGGTTGATCACATACTTATTCAGAGCGATAACACCGCGATTGCTCCTGGACCACTTGTGCAATCTATTGCGCAAGAGATGGCACTGCTTGCAGATGTTGAGTCTCGAGGTGGCGCGACAGTCTTTAGATTTAGCGACGCCACAATTCGCAGAGCGTTAGACCACGGTAAAACTGGCGATGACATCACAAAATTTCTCAAAGCAACGTCCAAGACTGCCATGCCCCAACCTCTTGAATATCTCATCGCAGATGTAGCTAAAAAACATGGAAAGTTGCGCGTTGGAGCTACAACCTCATTTATCCGCTGTGAAGACCAATCAGTGATTGCCTCAATAATTGGAGATAAGAAACTTGAAGGACTCGGCTTTAGAAAGATTGCCGCTGAAGTAATCATCTGTGATCTTGAAGTTGATGATGCTGTCAACATTTTGAGAAATGCAGGATATCTTCCAGCCGTTGAGGACTCTAAAGGAATTCTTCTCACCGGACCACGGATTATGCGCGCACAAACTAAGGCGCGACCTCCTCGAATCATCGGTGAAATTGATTTACCTGATGAGATCACACTTAATGGCGCGCTTCGTACTTTACGTACTGGAGAAAAATCTAGCCACCGCCAGAGCACTCTGCGAAACATCACTGCATCCGCACTCGGTGAATTACCGCGCACAACAGCAAATGAAACTCTTGAAATACTGAGCCATCACCTGACTCATTCACCAGATAAATCACTCTCCATTGGATATGCCGATAACAATGGGTTGATTTCCCATCGCATCATTGACCCCCTCAAGCTCTCAGCAGGCTCACTTCTGGCACGCGATCATGCAACCGGTGAGATAACTACCTTTAGAATTGCTCGAATAACGGGGGTGGCATCGCTATGACGAGCGAGAATGCAAGTGAATACGGCAGACTTACGCCTATGTTGGCAGCCCTTGAAGCACTAGTGCGATGTGAATCCCCCACTGAAGATCTTGATGCCTGCCGCAGCGTTGTTCGTTTAGCTAGCGATATCGCAACCCGTGTTCTCGGTACGCCAGCAGAAATTAAAGAGATCGAAGGTCGCCCTGTTTTCTGGTGGGGCGCACAAAATCCGGAAATTGTTCTTCTTGCTCATCTAGATACAGTCTGGCCACACGGTTCATACCAACCTTTGTGGGAAGTAAATGGTGATGTAGTTCGTGGCCCTGGTGTATTTGATATGAAGGCTGGTTTCTTGCAAGCTCTTTATTCACTCAAAGGAATTGAAGGTTCGGTGGCCCTCATTGCAACAACTGATGAGGAGACTGGAAGTCACACTTCGCGGGCGCTTATCAAGGATGTCTCTTCACGAGCAAAGGCTGTTTTGGTTCTTGAAGCATCTCTTGATGGCAAGGTAAAGACTGGGCGCAAGGGAACATCGATGTACCAAGTACATGTTCACGGTGTGGCTTCTCATGCGGGTCTTGAACCTGAAAAGGGTGTTAATGCAACTACAGAGATTGCACACATTATTCTCAAGCTGGCAGCACTTGAAAGTGCTGTGCACGGAACAACGGTTGTTCCAACTGTTCTCCACTCTGGAAATACAACCAACACAGTGCCAGATCATGCAGTCCTCGATATTGATATCCGCTCGTTCGCTATCTCAGAGCTCGAGCGCGTTCACGCAGCAATCACAGGTATCACTGCAGTAAATCCACTTGCTCGAATCGAAGTTACTGGTGGAATTAATCGCCCTCCATTGCAACCATCTTCTACCGCCGCACTCTATGAACGAGCAGAGAAAGTTGCTGCTTCAATTGGAATGGCACCTCTTGGTAGCGCACAAGTGGGCGGTGCTAGCGATGGAAACTTTGCAGCAGCAGCTGGCGCGCAAGTTCTCGATGGACTTGGCGCTGTTGGACACGGAGCGCACGCTCCCCACGAGTGGGTAAGTGCTGCTTCTCTTGAACCTCGTACCGCTTTATTGCACGCTCTCATCAAGGATCTCTTGGATGACTAATGGACCGCTCATTGTTCAAAGCGATAAGACACTTCTCTTAGATATTGATCATCCTGACTCTGTTGAATGTCGCAGAGCTATCGCACCATTTGCTGAGTTAGAGAGATCACCAGAACATATTCATACCTATCGCCTTACAAACCTTGGTCTTTGGAATGCACGCGCTGCCGGCCATGATGCCGAACAGGTCATCGATACCCTCATCAAGTATTCGCGTTATGCAGTCCCTCACTCAATTTTGGTTGATGTGGCAGAGACAATGTCGCGCTATGGACGTCTGCGACTTGAAGCAGATCCCGTTCATGGATTAATCCTTGTCACTACAGATACTGCAGTACTAGAAGAAGTGATCCGCGCAAAGAAGATTGCACCACTGTTAGGTGCTCGTATTGATCCTGAAACAATCGTCGTTCATCCCAGCCAACGCGGAGCAATCAAACAATCGCTCTTACGTCTTGGCTGGCCGGCAGAAGATTTTGCAGGCTACGTCGATGGACAAGCTCACGAAATCGCACTCAAAGAAGAAGGATGGAAGATTCGCCCATATCAAGAGTTAGCAGCTGAAGGATTCTGGCATGGTGGTTCTGGCGTAGTTGTTCTCCCCTGCGGTGCAGGAAAAACTATTGTTGGCGCAGCAGCGATGGCGCATGCAAAGGCAACCACTCTGATTTTGGTGACAAATACTGTTGCAGCTCGCCAATGGCGAGATGAGTTACTACGTCGCACAACGCTCAATGAAGATGAGATCGGCGAATACTCAGGAGCGAAGAAAGAGATTCGCCCGGTCACAATTGCGACCTACCAGGTAATGACAAAGAAGAAGAATGGTGTTTATGCCCACCTTGACCTCTTTGATACTCATGACTGGGGTCTGATCATCTATGACGAGGTTCACCTTTTACCTGCGCCTATCTTTAGATTTACTGCTGATATTCAATCGCGCCGTCGCCTTGGGCTCACCGCAACTCTGGTTCGCGAAGATGGCATGGAGGGCGAAGTTTTCTCACTTATTGGCCCTAAGCGCTTTGATGTACCGTGGAAAGAGATTGAATCACAAGGGTATATCGCACCTGCTGAATGTATTGAGGTGCGTGTGAATCTCTCAGAATCTGAGCGCTTACTTTATGCAACTGCAGAACCTGAAGAAAAATACAGATATTGCTCGACGACCAAGACAAAGAGCGAGGTCGTTCAAGAGCTCGTGGCTTATCACGCCGAAGAGCAGATACTTGTCATCGGCCAATACATCACTCAATTGGATGAACTCTCTGAGACTTTGGGGGTTCCTTTGATTAAGGGCGATACGCCTGTGAAAGAGCGCGAGAGACTCTTTGCAGCTTTTCGCACAGGTGAGATCACCTGTCTAGTCGTTTCAAAGGTTGCCAACTTTTCAATCGATCTCCCTGATGCCACGATTGCAATTCAAGTATCTGGAGCTTTTGGTTCTCGTCAAGAAGAAGCACAGCGCCTTGGTCGAATCCTGCGACCAAAGTCAGATGGACGTGGCGCGAAGTTCTACTCAGTTGTCTCGCGCGATACAGTCGATCAAGATTTTGCAGCAAATCGTCAACGCTTCTTAGCCGAGCAAGGTTATGCCTACCGAATTATTGATGCTGACGATGTTTTTCAAGGGAAGATCTAAATCTCGTCGAATCTACCTTGTAAAAATCGTGATGTTGACCATCGATGTGAATCACCGGAACTTGATCGCTATACAGTCTGATTAACTCAGAGTCATCTTCAATGTAGATAACTTCAATTTCAAAGTTAAGTTCTTCACGTAAAGATTCAAGAGTGCTTTCTGCATCTTCACAGAGATGGCATCCATGACGTGAGTAAATCGTTACTGTTGTCATTTTTTCTTTTCTGGAAAGATGCGCGCTGTTAATTCCTCGGTAAGAATTGTCATATCGCCCTTTGCTCGATGAAGTGAATCTTCTGCACTCTTTAGAATAGTTTCAACGCTGGTCTTAGTCACACTGCCTACCAACGGACCATAAGTTTTTGAGAAAAGACTGTGAGCCAACGATCCCACCGCAGCAGCTAAATCAGCGCGGGCCTCATCAAGGGTTGCTTCTTTTCCGGAGCCGGTGATCGTAAATTCAGTCAGTGGCGCTTTCTCACTTCGAATTCGGTCATAAATGTTCTGACCATCTGACTTCTGTGATTCCTGCGATTCAGGGGACATGTTCACATTCTTGCAGCCTGATAGGTTAAGCGCCATGCGAGCAGGCACCCTTCGAACCCCACGCTTTCGCGCAGTGGTCCCGGTTCTATTAGCACTGCTTGCAACCTTGATGCCACCGGCATCTGCCCAGCCATCCTTTAGATATGCACCTGCAACTCAGTGGGGTTACACATACGCGGCTCCCGCAACAAATGTAACGACAGGTGTCACTCCGAAAAGTGCCAACCTTGAGAAACAATCGACGATCAACATTAATTATCTCAATACCGCTAGTTTTCCAGAATGGGCTAAGAAAGAGTTGCAAACTGCTGTAGACATTTGGGCATCAAATTTTCAATCAAAAGTCACAATCACAATCGATGCAACGTGGAGCTCTTCACAAGCAAGTGCAGTTCTTGGTAGCGCACGTCCAGGTGGATACTTTGCAGGTTTTTCTGGAGCTCCTGACTCGAGTCTCTGGTACCCCTCTGCTCTTGCTAATGCTCTTGCAGGCAAAGATCTAGATTTAAGAAATCCAGAGATGATAATCAATGTTAACTCAAGAGGTTCATGGAATCGCAGAGGCGATGGTTCACCCACAACTCAGGAGTACGATTTAAAATCTGTCTTTATCCATGAGATGGGACATGGGTTGGGATTCTTATCTAATGACTCATACGACTCATATCTAGGATTTGGATCCATTGAACAACCAACTCCCTTTGATGCCTACGCGCAGACTTTAGATGGGCGACGCTTAGCCGATATTCCATCTCCTTCGCTAGAACTTGGTAAGGCTCTCCGATCAACCCTAGTTTGGTCTGGTGGGCAAGGAATCGCTGCCAATGGTGGAGTGAAGCCTCTTCTCTACACTCCAAGTACATATGAAGATGGCTCTTCAGTCAGTCACCTGGATGAGAAAACATTTGCAGATAATCCACTCGATAGAGTGATGACTCCAAATCTTGAGGCTGGCGAAGTTTTTGAAGGACCTGGACCACTTCTTTTGGCAATGATTGCAGATATGCGTGCAAAGCCTCCTGTAGGTATTGCAACAGAATTGCCGACTGCCGTACGCAATGCAGAAGCTGTGATCGCAGATAAGTCTGCCATCGTAAAATGGGATCCACCAACAAATTTACGTACCTCTAAAGTCACTGCCTACACTGTTAAAAATCTTAAGACTGGGGCAGAGAAGAGCAGTACAACCAGTCCGATTGTCATGGGTGGGCTAAAAAATGGAACAACATACACATTTTCGATTGTTGCAAATAACTCTCTTGGAGTTTCAACTCCAGTTAACACCCAACCTGTAGCTCCTCAAGCGGCTTGGAAATCAACAATTATCGATCCCAATGTAGAACCTGCTCAAATTTCAACTGCTACGTGGAATAAGAAACCTGTAATTGTTTACTCGAACGGCGTCGATGGAGTTCTTCGCATGGCCATCTGGAACGGTGTGAGCTGGCGCAGAACAACAGTTGATGGCGCAGGTGGAACAAATAGAACTACATATGAAATTACAAGCCCGATTTCGCTCTGCCTGAGTGGAACAGGGACTGCTCAAAAGTTGCACATGTTCTACGCCGATGGGGTTAAAAAAGATCTTCGCCATGCTGTCTATGATGGTAAGAAAGTCACAGTTGAAGTTGTCGATGGCAATGGGCCTTCAGTGAACAACTATGAAGATCCGATTAGAGTGCGCACAGCAAGTGATGTGAGCATTTCAAATGCCTGCGTTGTTACTCCGACAGGAATTCAGGTTTTCTATAGAGATGAATCCCAAGGAGTGCTCCTTGGTGCCTATAAGTTGAATACGAGCAGTAAGTGGGTTTACGAACAAGTCGATGGAGATCGCAAGACAGATGGAAGAACAACTGGAGATGTAGGTTTTCATTTAGCGGCTGGTTTTGATGGCAAGAACACCTATGTTCTCTACGATTCCGTCTTGGTTATTAATCAAAAGAAAGAGGCGACATCTGGTGCCATTCGCTTGGCAACCCGCACAGATATAGATCCAGCTAAGTGGGTCTATCGCACCTTAGAAGAATCTTCAGACTCACTGGCAATGACTGGATATGACGTGGCGCTATCTGTGACTACGAAGGGCGCATTTGCAATGTGGTTAAGTGCGTCTTCAGTTACGATTCCAAAGCCAAGTCAGATTCGCACGGCAGTAATTGAAACCAATTTGAATGTAAAGACCTTTGATACACCCAACTTTGGAACTCCAAATCGATGGATTCGAACAAACGGCACCTCTGCTTTATTTAACTGTGAGGATCGCCTCTGCTCCATTGAATTTGCGACAAAGAAAATCTCACTCATCACCAGCAGCACAGCAATCAACGGGGTGAGTGGCAAATGGCTCACTGTTGCGGGTAAGAGCGTTGTGATTGCCAATATCAATGGCAGTCTCGCACTTGCCAGACCTTAACCTTTATAGATTCCAGTCTGGCTTACGATAACCAATCCAACTTTTGCGATATGTGCCATCGATGTTGCACTCTTTACTTGGGTAGCTTTGAGAGCTTGTGTGATCACACCTTTACTATCGAAGCGAATAACAATCGGTGTTGCAGTACTTGGTTTCCATCCAGTCACACCAGGAATTGCCGAAGTTGAGTAAAAGAGTGCGTAGTGATTTCCATTCGCTGCAACAGTCGCCAGTTGGGCACCTTGTGAAGGCAGGCGAAGCGTCCAGGTTGGCACAAAACTTGAATTGAACTTCGTAAATGCGCTTTCATTCTTTCCGCTGACCTTGACATCACCTACAAGAAAATATGTTGCGGTTGCACTCTGCCAAGAACGAGTAGCCCGATTAGCCGAACTCCGGACAACGTTAGTGAGCGCGCCAGTCTTACTCACCTTTGCCAAAATTCCATCGCGCAATCCGACGAGCTTCTTGCCACCTAAGGTTTCGCTGCTTGCACCGTACATCTGTGCACTTCCATCGCTGTTACGGATTATCGATGTAAAGGAGCTCTTAGCTGTACCAATGGTCTTGGCTGTCGAGAATTTTCCGCTGAGCGTTGCAGTGATGAGCACCGTGCCGGCACCGCGATCACCCATGATTGAGATTCCACTGCTTGAGATGGAGATTGCTGTAATCAAAATTGGCGCAGTGGCACTTTCGGTGTACGTACCGATCAGAGAACCAGTAGAAGAAATCTTCCACAAGGTCAGACTGTTTAACTCTTTTCGTAGAGCGGGAACTTGCTCTACAACAACCCCATCCACATTGACTGGAACGCTCGTTGCACTTTGAGTCTCATTGAGACTCACCGCTGAAGTAAGCCCTGCTAGCCATGTATTTCCTTCTTTATCCGAGGCGGCCGACATTGCAATCTGATCAGGGGCGCCATCTAAAGCGAGCTTCCATTTCTCCGCGCCTAAGAAATCTAACGATGAAACCAAAACTTTTTTCTCTACATTAGAGAAAATCGTTATTCCTTGTTCAGAAATTGTGACACCTTCGTGTTCGGCAATTGGTGCAACTTTTACTATCTCACTTGCCGCAATTGACTTTGGTGCAGCACCGGCTGGATATGAGGAAACCAGGAGCGCCGCAATAACGGCGAATGCAAAACGCTTCATGTTATGCCAATTCTTCAGAACGCTCGTGCGCAGCCTTCATCGCTCGAGCGACAATCTCAGAAAGTTGATCATTGCTAAATGAGGCAAGAGCTGCTGCGGTTGTTCCGTTAGGGCTAGTCACCTTTTCACGCAAAGCTGTTGGTGAATCTCCTGAGTGCTCGAGGAGTGCGGCAGAACCAACGATTGTTTGGATCGTCAACGTCGTTGCATCTTCACGTGCGAGACCAAGAGCGACTGCGCCTTCAATCATCGCTTCAACAAAGGCGAAGAAGTAAGCAGGACCTGAACCACTTGTGGCGGTGATCGCATCTTGTAGTGATTCATCAACCTCGACTGCTTTTCCTGCAGCAGCCAAGAGTGAAGCAACGAATGTACGGTGCTCCTGCGAAACTGTGCTGGCGAACGAATAGCCAGCTGCGCCAAGTCCCACTGATGTTGGGGTGTTGGGCATAATGCGAACGATTGGTTGTGAAGGAGTGAGATTCTCTTGAATAAATGCAATCTTTTTACCTGCAACAAAACTCATGACCAGCGCTTTCGCATTGATGTGAGGCTTGATCTCGCCTAGGAGCCCGGGCATATCTTGCGGCTTAACAACCAAGAGGATCACATCACTTGTCGATACAGCGCTCTGCAGGCTATCTGCAGAAATTGCATACTTACCGATCAACTCATCACAGCGATCTTGACGCTTCTCAACAATAGAAATATCAGATGGCTCGACTCCAGAGCCGATGAGGGCTGCAATAAGTGCTTCGCCCATTACACCGGCACCGATAACTGCGACCTTCTGTTGATTAGCCATAGCGTAAGAGTACGCGTAGGCTCTGCGACTATGTCTGAAGTTAAACCAGGTTTTGCCCGCGACTGGGTCGAGTTTGCTGATCCAAATGATGAGTTAGAGATCTTCAAATGTGATCTCACCTGGCTCACCTCAAATTGGACCTGCATCTACGGTGATGGTTGCCAAGGTGTCTTTAAAGACCGTCCTAATGATGGTTGCTGTACCGAGGGTGCGATGTATTCAGATGAAGATGATGAGAAACGCGTTCAACTCGCTGCCCAGCATCTCACACCACAGATGTGGCAATTTTATGAAGAAGCTCGTCCGAAAAAACCTGGCGGCCAACTGCGAATTACAGATTTAGATGAAGATAATGAAAGAAAGACTCGTACCGTAAATGATGCGTGCATCTTCCTCAACCGTAAAGGTCACGAAGCTCCTGGATTCACCGGATCATTTGGATGCGTGCTTCATCATTTAGCTCTTAAAGAAGATCGTCACTTCGTTGAAACTAAACCAGATGTATGTTGGCAATTACCTTTACGTCGTAGTTTTGAAACGCGCGAAGTGGGCGAGCGCGAGTACTCAATCACAGTCATTGGTGAGTACGAACGTTTAGGTTGGGGCGATGGCGGCGATGATTTCGATTGGTACTGCACCAGCAATACTGAGGCTCATGTAGGAAGCCAGCCTGTCTACATCTCAAACCGTGCAGAGCTCACCGCTTTGATGGGCCAAGATGCATATGACATTCTTGCTAAGCACTGTGATCTGCGCGTCCAGGGCATTAAAGATGCGCAGGCACGCAGCCTGCCTCTCTTTGTTATTCAGCACCCAGCAACACTTCAAGCCGGCAAGTAGCGCACACTTCGCACCCGTCACACCTTTGCTTTAGGCTCACCTCATGGCCAAGGTTGAAAAAGATCCATTCCGCTGTAGCGAGTGCGGTTGGACATCCCAAAAATGGGTAGGGCGCTGCGGTGAATGCCAGGCGTGGGGATGCGTTGAAGAGATTGCAGCGCCTAAGAAACTCTCCCTTGTCGCCGGCACCGTCTCACATGCAGCAACTCCCATAGGAGATGTTGACCTCTCATCGGCTCGTGCGCGCGAAACCGGAGTGAGCGAACTTGATCGCGTTCTTGGTGGAGGTTTAGTACCAGGTGCTGCGATATTGCTCGCTGGTGAGCCCGGTGTAGGTAAATCAACACTTCTTCTCTCTGTTGCAGCGCAAACTGCAGCTAAAGGTATGAGCGCGCTCTATATCAGCGGTGAAGAGTCAGCTTCTCAAGTGCGCCTTCGCGCCGAGCGAATTAATGCAGTTGATCCACAATTATTTTTAGCATCAGAGACAGATTTAGGCGCAGTCATTGCACATATCGATGCAGTCAAACCAGCACTTCTTATCATCGATAGCGTTCAAACTATTGGTAGTTCGGCAGCAGATGGTGCACCCGGTGGAGTGACACAAGTGCGTGAAGTTGCCGGTGCGCTTATTCGTATCTGTAAGGATCGCGACATTACTTTATTGTTGGTAGGACATGTCACAAAAGATGGTTCGATTGCAGGCCCGCGACTTCTTGAGCATATAGTCGATGTAGTTCTTCAATTTGAAGGCGAACGTCATTCGCGCCTTCGACTCATCCGTGCCATTAAAAATCGTTTTGGTGCAAGTGATGAAGTCGGCTGCTTTGATTTAAGTGATACAGGTATCGAATCGGTGATCGATCCCACTGGACTCTTTACCTCTCGACATAGCGAACCAGTACCTGGCACATGTGTGACTGTCACTCTTGAAGGTCGTCGCCCACTATTAGCTGAGATTCAGGCGCTGGTTAGCGCTGGACGTGAAAGTGATTTCGGGAATGCGCGTCGGGTGACAAGTGGTTTAGATTCTGCCCGCACATCAATGACTTTGGCAGTTCTTGAACTTCGCGCTGGTGTTCGCGTCGGTGGCCGCGATGTCTATGCCGCAACCGTGGGTGGCATGAAAATGTCAGAGCCTGCCGCTGATTTAGCACTTGCTTTGGCTGTGGCCTCGGCTGCAAAGGGTTTAGCGCTTCCTCCAGATTTAGTTGCGATCGGTGAAGTTGGATTAGCCGGTGAGATTCGTAAAGTCAGCGGTGTATCGCGACGTTTAGCAGAGGCTTATCGACTTGGGTTTAAGAAAGCACTCGTTCCAACTGGCAGTGATGTAAAGATCGATGGCATGGAGATCTATGAAATATCTCGACTTGATCAAGCGCTAAAGAGGGTTGCGATCACTGGGGAATGAGCTCTCTCCACCAACCAGTTCTTGCCTGGTATAAAAAGAATAAGCGCGATCTCCCATGGCGAAATACCGATGCATGGGGCGTTCTAGTCAGCGTAATTATGTTGCAACAAACTCCTGTTGCGCGCGTACTTCCCGTATACATCGAGTGGATGAAACGTTGGCCTACTCCTGCGGCTTTAGCGGCAGCATCACCTGCGCAAATCATTACTGCATGGGGGCGTTTGGGATATCCACGGCGTGCGTTGCGTCTTCATGAATGTGCAAAGGTAATTTCAACACAGTACAAGGGACGGATTCCAGATACACAATCTGAGTTACGAGAACTCCCTGGGATAGGTGATTACACAAGTGCGGCAATCATCGCCTTTGCCTTCGACAAACGATCACTCGTCCTCGATATCAATATAAGGCGTCTCTTTGCTCGCGTCCTCGATGGGATAGAAGTACCGACTGCAGCACCTACAAAATCTGAAAGGCTTGATCGCGAAAAGTTAATTCCGAGTAAGAATCCACATGTGTGGGCTGCGGCAACAATGGAACTTGGTGCACTGATTTGCACAGCTAAGAATCCAAAGTGTGGGCAATGTCCACTGGCAGATCAATGTATCTGGCGAAGTCTGGACTATCCGTTATCGGATCAACCAAAGAGAACTCAGAGCTGGCATGGAACAGATCGACAATGTCGTGGGGTGATTGTGCAAGCACTTCGCGAGAATCCATCATTAGCTAAGAAGGAGATCATGCAATTGTGGGATGTTCCCTCACAAGTTGAGAAAGCTATTCTGACCTTGCTTGAAGATGGCTTAGTCGTTGAGCAAAAGGGTCAACGGTTTTCACTGCCACAGCGCTGATTTAAGGGTAAAATTCCCAGATGAATCATGAGGCAGGACTACGCGCAGTATTAGGCGAGAGCGCTTCACTGATCACCGATTCGCAAATCACGATTTCTTACTCCAAAGACCAAGCACCATTTGCCCCACATGAAGCTGCTGCAATTGTGCTACTTGCTAAATCAACGGAGGAAGTTGCTAAGGCAGTTGCCTACGCCAACTTACATAACATTCCAGTTGTTCCGCGCGGTGCAGGAAGTGGTCTATCAGGTGGTGCCAATGCAACATCATCCTCGCTAGTAATCTCACTCGAGAAGATGAATAAGATTATTGAACTTGATACAACTAACCTAATTGCTCGGGTTGAAGCTGGTGTTATTAATCTAGATTTAGATAAAGCTGCAGAAGAGCATGGCCTTGCCTACCTCCCAGATCCTGCAAGTAGAGATTGGTCAACAATCGGCGGAAATGCGGCAACAAATGCTGGCGGCATGTGTTGTGTGAAGTACGGCGTAACTTCGGCTCATGTGCGCGCGCTCACCGTTGTTATGGCAGATGGTCAAATCATCCAACTCGGAAGTGCAACAAAGAAAGCTGTTACTACCCTTGACCTCACACGGCTAATGATTGGTTCTGAAGGAACACTGGGAATAATCACAGAGCTTGTTGTTGGCCTCGCGGTGCGACCTGCTACGCCAGCAACAATCATTGCAACATTTCCTCATATAAAGAATGCAGCAGCGGCAGCGGCGGCGCTTTTACGATTTAAGCCATCGATGCTTGAAATCATTGATCAGACAACGTTAAAGGCTGTTGAAGCCTGGCATCCGTTGGGTTTTGAAGTTGCAGGCTCGGTTCTTCTGATGCAACTTGATGAGGATCAAGAGCGAGCAGATGAAGTACTCACTCTCTGTCAGAGTTTTGAGATGATTGATGGTGCTGCTTCTACTGAGGCAGCCGATGCTGTTGAGTTTATTCGAGTACGCAAGCTTGCATATCCTGCCCTCGAAAGGCTAGGTGCAACCCTCCTTGATGATGTTGCGGTTCCGATTTCAAAGATTGCAGAGCTTGTGGAACGTGTTGAAGGGTTAGCTACTAAATACAACCTCACTATCGGCATATTTGGCCACGCCGGTGATGGAAATATGCATCCCACAATCGTTCATGATCATGGTGATCTTGACGCTCAAAAACGTGCGATTGCAGCCTTTGGTGAGATTGTTGAAATTGCGCAGAGCCTCGGCGGGACAGCATCAGGCGAACATGGCATTGGATCAATTAAGCAGAGCTTTGCAGCGCAAGAACTCTCCCCTGCAGTTATCGAACTGCAACGCTCAATAAAGAAGGTCTTCGATCCAAAGGGAATTCTTAACCCTGGGAAGAAGCTCCCCTAGCCATTAGCGCTGCACCTTGTGCAATATCGCGATCAGAGATTGTCAGACGTGTCGCTAAGAGTTCATTAAGTCGATCGTTAAGTGGACCAACTCCACGCGAAGTGCCACCGGTAAAGATGATTGGGCGAGATGGGTCACCTGTAATTTCATCAACGCGCGCTGTAAGTGCAATTAAATGATCTGCCGCCTCAACCAGAATTCCATCTGCTGATTTATTCCCAGCATGGTCAAAGACGACACGTGCAAGAGCAGCTATCTCACTCCGGTTATTTCCATAAGCAAAGTTCTTCACATCTCCCCAAGTTTTTCCATTAATTGCATCTGCTACAGCTGCCTCGAGTGATCCCTTCGGTGGCAATTGATTCTTATCAATGTAAATCAAGAGCGCTCGAAGTGCGGCGCGGCCAATCCAATACCCTGCTCCCTCATCACCAAGCAGATATCCCCATCCACCCACGCGTGTGAGTTCACCATTAACGTGAGTACATGCCACTGCACCAGTTCCGGCATAGAGCAAAATTCCAGCTTCATTTGGAAAGTGCACGCGATATGCCAAGTGAATATCGCTGAGGAGATGGATAGTAGAACCGCCAAATACCTCTGAAATAATTTTGATCGTTTCAGCACGCTCTGCAGGGGTCTCGGCGACTCCAGTAATTCCAATGACTACATGATCAATACTCTGTGAGCATTCAGACTTTATCTCTGTAAGAGTTTTCTGCATTCGTTCACGCGATTCATTGCGAGTGATGTGGCCATCAATAGGACCAGCAACACCTGTGAGCACGATCCCACTGGCATCTGCCAGCGCCCACTTCGCCGACGAAGCGCCCGCATCAATACCTAGAAAAGCCATAGACCTAGCCTTTCACAGCGCCTGCTGTAAGCCCCTTAATGAATTGCTCAGAGAGAATGAGATAAAGGACGATAAGCGGAAGCGCAGCCAGTGTTAAGCCTGCAAAGAGCACTCCCCACTGAGATGAGTACTGGCCGAAGAACATCGTCAACCCTTGCATGATTGTCTTCTTCTCAGGATCTTGCAGGAATACAAGAGGCAGGAAGAAGTCATTCCAAATCGGAATAGCTGAGTAAATTGCAATGATGGCCAATCCTGGTCGGACAAGTGGCATGAGGACCTGACGCAAGAGTTGGAATTCAGATGCGCCATCGATACGTGCAGCGTTATCTAGATCTGCAGGAAGTGTTCTAAAGAAGCCGCTCATAATAAATATCGCAGCAGGCAGTGCGCCAGCGGTATAGACCAAAATCAGACCTAGATGAGAGTCAAGAAGGTGCATCCACTTCAGCTGGATAAAGAGTGGAAGGATCATAAGTTTTGCAGGTATCAACATGCCCGATAGCACAAAAGCCATGATGAAGCTGTGGCCGCGGAAGTCATAACGTCCAAGAACAAAACCCGCACCGAGTGCACAGATTAAGATCAGAATAAGTGAGCCACCAGTAACGAACACAGAGTTCTTCAAGTAAATTGCAAAGTTACCGTCCTGCCAGACAGAAGCGAAGTTACTCCATGCGGGATCCGTTGCGAACTTGAGTGGGGTTCGAGCAAAATCACTTGTTTCGCGAAGGCTTGAATTAAGGAGGAAGAAGACCGGGATCAAAATCATGGCAGCATTAAAAATCAAGACTCCGCGGAAGAATGTTTTTGACATCATAAGTTTCATTTACATCTCCACTTCTCTGCGGCGTAACAATTTAGAACCTACGGCTGCGCCTACGCCCACGACGGTAAAGATAATTACCCCTAGTGCTGATCCAACGCCTACTTCGTTAGCCCCGGAATCAATAGAGCCAAAGGAAAGTCTGTAGAACATCAAGGCGAGCGTGTCAGTCGCACCGGCTGGAGAACCGTTAGATCCACCCAAGATGTATGGAAGATCAAACCATTCGAAGGCACCGATAAATGTCAGAACAGTAATGATCGTCATTGAAGGGGCTAGTAATGGGAAGAGAATCTTTCTAAAGATCTTTCCTTCTGATGCACCGTCAATTCGCGCAGCTTCGATGTAATCGGTACTGATTGCATTGAGCCCTGCTAAGAAGATGATTGCTGGGAATCCAACCCAGCGCCAGAGATTGATAAAAACAAGGGTGGGTAGAGCCGTTGCGGTATCACCCAACCACGCCCTGGCCCACGTCGGCTGCCCAAGCTCTCCGACAATTAAATTGATTGGTCCGTAGTATGGATCGAGAAGAATCTGCCACATATAACCCACGATCACCAGAGAGAAGATGACGGGTAGGAAAGTTACAGTTCGAAAAAACCTTTGTCCTCTGGTTAAGTTAAAGAGTGCGTAGGCAATAAGCAGCCCCAGAGAAGTCTGCAGAACCATAATTCCTATAAAGACCAGAACATTGTGACGGAATGCCATCAAGAATTGATCTCTAAATGGAAATGAGAAGAGACGATCAAAGTTTTCAAAGCCGGCAAAAGATCCGCGGACAAAACCCTTCCACTCAAAGAAGGCATAGCTCAATGTGGTTAGTGCAGGAACACTGGTGAAAATTACAATAATAAGTAGTCCAGGAGAGAGCAGGAGCCAACGAAATTTACGCTGCTCTTTCTTGATGCCGCTGAGCTTCACTTACATCCCTCTTCTCAAATGGCTGTAATTAAACAAGAAAAATCGGGTGCGGAAAATTTCTTCCCGCACCCGATCTTTATTTCTTAGGACTTACCCTTTTGTGGTGCATACCAAGTTGCAACTGCTGCTTGGACATCCTTGGCAAGTTCTGCAGCTGTTGTTGTGCCTGCAGTGAGCTTCTGGAATCCTGGCTGCAAAATTGCTGAGCTAGTAGGTGTTCCGAAACGGAAACCAACTACGTTCAGGAATGGTGTGCCCTGTGATGCCAATGCCTTAGACATTTTAGCTACCGCAGGATCTGTGATCTTGATGTACGGAGCTGTTGAGATCCAACCAAGCTGATCTGCTGCTGCCTGGTTGAATTCCTTGCTAGCAAGGAAGTTAAGTAGCTTGATCGCTTCTGGCTTTGCCTTGGTCTTGGCGTTGATACCAAAGCCACCGTCTGCCCATGATGTCGCATAACGCTTAGCTCCTGGAGCAGCAGCTGGTGCTGGCATCCAGCCCACGTTAAGTGATGGGTTTAGTGAGCGGAAGTATGAGATTTCATAGTTTCCACCGATGTAGAAGGCAGCCTTTTCGTTAGCGAATAGTCCACGTGCAGTGTTGTAATCAACACCTGCTGGATTTGCTGGCATGAAGGGAACGAGATCCTTTACTGCCTGCAAAGACGCAACGTAATTCTTATCCGTGAAAGAACGGGTTCCCTTAACAACATCGTTAAAGAATTGTGTGCCACCGTAGAAAGTTGGCCCAATTCCGGCATGCATCTGCTCAAGACTTGGAGCATTTCCGGTTGCGTTACCTAGTGGAATGATTCCTTTGGCCTTAACCTGTGCAAGAACACGTAGGAATGAATCGTATGTTGAAGGTAGCGCTCTAATTCCAGCCTGCTTAAGCAGATCTGGGTTATACATAACTCCGATAACTGAAGTTGCGTATGGAAGACCAAATTGCTTCTTCACTGTGTAACCCTGAACACCTGCGAGGGTTCCTGGAGACATCTTTGCAAGTGCTGGAACGTCTTTTGTTGTCAGCGCAAGGAAGTTACCTGCATCTGAAAGAGTAGCCATTCCACCGTATGGGCGAATCTGCATAACATCTGGGCCACTTCCAGCTGTAAGAGCTGTTGACAAGATGGCGTTGTATTCAGTGTTTACATATGGTGTGAACTTAACTGAAATACCAGTCTTTTCCTTGAAGATACCTAGTTGTTCTTCATAGAAAGCCTTATCTTCTGTGCGCCAGCTCCAGAATGTTAATTCTGTTGCTGCTTGTGCAGGCATTGAAGCGATAACTGGGCCAGCAATAACTGACACAGCAATTGCTGCAGCTACCAAACCGCGTGCGCGGCGTTGTGAGATTTTCACTTATTTTCCTCCTCGAGAGCGGGATGTAGGTCGTGATCGAAGTTTTTCAACTTCGCTCAACTTTTTTCCAGAACGACGTCCCACAGCCGCCCTAGATTCATCTAGAGCAACTTTTGTGCCGCTCCAGTTTCTCTGCGCCAGGCAGACGCAGAGACAGTCAACCACCGTTAATTGCGCAATACGGCTAGCCGTTGCTCCGCTTCGCAAGGTGGTTTCGCGAGCGGATGTAAATAGAACAAGGTCAGCCAGTGCCGTAGCTGGGCTACGCAGTGCATTTGTAATCAAAACTATCGTGATTCCTTTTGCCTTAAATTCAGAGATCACATCGATAATGTCGAGCGTTGTTCCGCTATGGCTGATGGCAACGAGCACATCGCCCTTCTTTAAAAGTGAGATAGATGTAAGTGCGGTATGCAGATCTGACCATGCGACAGAACGCTTGCCTAGACGGTTGAGTTTGAGCTGGAGATCCATTGCAACATAACCACTTGATGCAAATCCGATAATTCCAATAGTGCTTGCCTTTTCCCATGCATCTACCGTCTGCTCAAAAGTCTTAACATCAAGTTTCTCTGCAGTAGTCTTAATTGCAAGAGCATCTGCGTAAGCAATCTTGCGAATAACCTCAGCGGCGGAGTCATCGACTGTGATGCCACCATCTAAAGGTAAATCTGCGCCTTGGGCAGTTTGGCGACTGAGCTGGCCGATGAGCGCCATGCGAAATTCGGGATAACCCTTAAATCCAAGTGTCTTACAGAAACGCACAACCGATGCAACTGATGTTCCGCTGCGATCTGCGATCTGCGAAATATTCATCCCAGAGGCCAGATCGGGATTGCTCAGAATTGAATCAGCAATAGCTACTTCGCTGGCATGAAAAGATGGAATCTGATTTGCGATCTCACCTAAGAGATCTCCATAATGAGGATGTCTTTCGTGCGCCTGCGCCATGACATCCCCTTTCACGATGAAAAAACATTTCCTTGAAGGCCCGAGTCTATGAAAAATCTTGCCACTAATCTAGGGTCAGGGCGCAGGAAAAAGATCTATTTCAGATAACGATTTCGCATCTCATTACGTACTTCAGCGAAAATATCTTCTGTTTTTTGCGGCTCTTCTCGCGTCAGTAACCGATTAGTGAGCAGAACAACCACGCTTTGACGGTGGGGTGAGAGAGCTAAGGTGACGCCGGGAAATCCAGTGTGCCCCCAGTATTCAATATCGTTTTCATGAATCCAGTTTCTAAAGCCAAGGCCTTGCATGGGATCTCTGCCCACCGTTAAGAATCCCGAGAGAATCTTCTGATCGAAATACCCATCTCCGTTAAGGCTCTTGAGTATCTCTTCGCCGTACGTGAGTAAATCTGAAGCTGTCGAGAAAAGTCCAGCATGACCGCTGACTCCCTTGTAAAGATGAAATGAATTTCCATCATTGACTTCACCTTGAAGTATCTCACTTCTCCACTGTGAAAAGTCTTCAAGTTTTTCAGATGTTGGATAAGGACTTTGGGATCGCATCATCTCCATCTCTGCGCGGTCTCCATAGGATGAGGCAAATACATTGGTGGGGTCTACCGGTTTTGCAAACTGAGTAGAGCTAAGTCCCAGCGGAGTACTTATCCATTCTTTAAAGGCGCTCTCCAAATCCGTAGCAAGGATCTGCCCAATGACATTTCCTAAAGTGATAAATCCTAGATCTGAGTAGTGGCGACCTGATGAATATTTGTAACCATCCGATGCGATGGCCTGGCGAGCAGATTCTGCACTCCTCTGGGAGATATAGAGCGGACGCCATTCAGTGAGCCCACTTTGATGCTCTAGTAAATCTCTTACCGTTGTGACTTTTGGATAACTTTTCCACTCTGGCAGAAACTTTGTCACTTCATCATCGAGTGAAATCAGTTCTTTCTCAATTAATTTCATGAGAATTGAAGTTGTCGCAACAATCTTTGTCACAGATCCAAGGTCGCATGCACTCTGGTCGGTAACGGGAAGAACTTCATTTCTTAGCCCCGCTGTCTCGATTGTTCTTAGGCCATCAATACTTGCAGCAACTATTTTTCCGAGAGTCATAGCGTGAGAGCTCCTTTGGAGTAAGTAATCGAGCCTTGCCTATGCCACCAAGCGGCATCAAGATCATGTGTCACATCTGGTGCAATAGCTGCGGCTAGAAGCGCCGCCGCATACACACCACCTGCACCTTCCATCATGCTTCCAATTGAAACATTAAGCCCGGATGCTCGTGCTACATCTGCGATGGCTTGCGCAGGTGCGAGTCCCCCGCTCTTAAGAATTTTCACATTGACCCAGGTGCACGCTTTTTTCTCGATGATTTCCTCGAGATCACCCATGGTGAATAGGGACTCATCTGCCATGATCGGTGCAAACCCAAGACCGGATAGGCGTGCTAAATCATCAATCTGACTCTTACCAACCGGCTGTTCTAGATAATCAATCAGGATCTCGAGCTTATCTAAGGCGAGTAAAAATTCTTTGGAATAGTCAAAGTCCCAAGCTTGGTTTGGATCAACACGTAAAGAAACATGATCACCGACGAGCTCTCTGACTTTCTGCATGATGGCAATGTTTTCGGCCAATGAAATAGCGCCAAGCTTTATCTTGAGTGAGGTAAAGCCTTGATCTATTCGATCCTGAACAATTCGATCCAATCTCTCTATTGTTGAGATTGGGATTGTCACATCTGTCTTTACTCGTTCTACTTGTGAAGCTAAAAATGAAGATAACGGCAGCCCAGTCTTGGCCGCGAAGAAGGAGTGAAGCGCCATATCTGCAGCGCCCTTGCTACTGGAAGTAGCCTTAAGACTTGCCAGAATCGTTAGACCCTCATCGAGAGAAGAAATATGTGCCAGAGCAGGAGTAATTCTCTCTTTGAGATCATGCTCAATTTCTTCTAGTGAATCTCCAATAATTGCTGGCGTGGCAACTGCTTCACCCACACCATATGCACCCGATTCGTCACTAATTCTGTAGGTGATTACCGGATAATTTTCAACGCTACGTAGGGCAGTGATAAACGGTTCGCGCAAGATGACTTCGTGGCGACCTAAAGTAAAGTCGATCGTGCTCATAGAATAACCACCATGGAGTTTCGAACCGCAGCGATCGATGATCTTCCAGTAATCGCTGACATTTTTCTGCGCTGCTGGACCATCTCGTATAAATCGGTGCTATCTGAGAGTGCTCGAGAATCATTTTCTCCCGAGAGCGCTGCCGAGTTATGGCGAAAGAGTATTGAATTACCTGGCGATAAAGAGACCGTGCTGCTTATCGATGGCGAGAAAGCTGTTGCAGTTTTTCGGATTGGAAGTGACAAGGATGATCCCTCTCGAGGCCACCTGTTCTCCTTATATGTGGATCCAGACGCTGCCGGACGTGGCTTTGGCAAAAGCGCTCTAAAGGAGGCTATTGAGCGAAACCGAGCACGTGGATTTGCACACATGACATTGTGGGTCTTTGCTGACAATGAAATTGCTAATTCTCTATACACAAAGAGTGGCTTTGCTCCGACAGGTAAATCTCGCACTACACCTGAGTGGGGCGCACTCGAGATTGAACTCATCGCTGCTCTGTAGCGTCTTAGACGATTACAAGCTTTGTTGGAGCCGCCGAAAGTGGCGCAGGAATCTTTAACGGCCCAGTACCTGGTGTAAATGAACCAAGGATTGTTGCCTTATCTGCACCCGTGCAGGAAGGAATTGATCCAGGCTGACCATGTGCCGAGAGATAACCCATAATTGCAAAGGCAAGTGATTCTTTCTGACGTGGGTCAACACCGAGTGAGCTCATGGTGAGAACTTCGCAGGGAGCCAGGCGCGTTGCAAGAGCTGCCATCATTACTGGATTTGCACTTCCACCACCTGCAATAAATAGTTGAGAAACTTTGTACTTCTCAACATCGAGTGCAACTGTCTCGACAGTGAGCGCAAGAAGAGTTGCCATTACATCTTCGATCTTCCATGTTGAGACATCACCAAAGTGATCAGTGATATATGGAAGGTGGAATAACTCTTTACCGGTTGATTTCGGAGCTGGCAATGCGTAATAAGGTTCTTTAAGAAGAGTTGCAAGGATATCTGCATTTACTTTTCCAGCTGCAGCAAGCTTTCCACCGTCATCAAAATGTAGCACACCCTTGCTATGGGCTGAAATAGCGGCATCAAGTAATCCATTGGCAGGGCCAATGTCATAGGCAATCGGAGTTAAACCTTTTCCTGTAACGGTGACATTTGAAATTCCGCCTAAATTCAGTGCAGCAACTGGCTCATCATGTGCACCGAGAAGGAGCTGATCCAGAATGCTTACAAGAGGGGCACCATGTCCCCCAACAACTACATCGCGGGATCGAATATTCGATACGACGGTAACGCCAGTTGCCTCTGCAATCCATGTAGGTTCACCAATTTGTAGCGTGCCGCGGGCTTTGTGGGATTGATCAATCCAGTGAAAGACGGTTTGTCCATGAGAGACGATGAGATCTGCTGTAACACCCAGCTTTTTGGAGAGATCAACTGCTGCGCGAGCAAATTCCTGACCGATATAAGTATCAAGGATGCAGACAGTCTCTAAATCTGTCATCTGGGGAGGCATGGCTTTTGCGATCATCTCATGAACATGGTCTTGGTATTCATAGCCTTCAAAGCCAATGAGTTTTGCAGTGATCACTCCATCGGTAACGTTAATGTCAAAACATCCAACATCAATTCCATCGAAGGATGTTCCAGAAATCATTCCAATTACGATCATTTACTTGACCTCCTGGCAGGCGATTAGATGGTTACTTTCTATTTCTCGTAAGTGTTGTGAATTAACAGAGCACGATGGCGTTGCGATCGGGCATCGCAAGTGAAATGCACAACCGGTTGGCATCGATGCTGGATCTGGAACTTCACCCTTGAGTGGCGCCTCATATGCGTTATTGCCCACAAGTGTGTGATCAGGCATTGCCGCGATCAACGCTTTTGTATATGGATGGCGGGGATTTTCTAAGACAGCATCCCATGGTCCTGATTCAACAATTCGACCGAGATACATCACTGCGATCTGATCTGAAATATGACGAATCATTGAGAGGTCGTGGCTGATAAAGATATAGGTGAGGCCGAGGCGCTCACGCAAATCAATAAGCAGGTTCATCACCTCTGCGCGGACAGATACGTCAAGGGCTGAGACAGGCTCATCAAGAACTAATAGGTCGGGTTGTGAAGCAAGTGCTCGCGCAACGCTTATGCGCTGACGTTGGCCACCTGAGAGCTGATGAGGGTAACGATGCGCAAGTTCTGGACTTATTCCCACTTCGGTAAGTAATTCGTCAATGCGTGCAGCGACGGCATCCTTCTCAACCAGATGATGAACAGTGAGAACCTCTGCGATGGAATCCCCAATTTTTTGTCGCGGATTGAGAGAAGAGTATGGATCTTGAAAAACAAGTTGAATTCTTGAGTGCTTACTGGAGAGCATATTCTTAGCTTTATCAAAAATTGGTTCGCCATTCCAAGTCACAGATCCGGTAGTTGGTTGCTCGAGACCAACAATCATTCGGGCCAGAGTAGATTTACCGCAACCACTCTCACCGACAATTCCCAAGGTTTGTTTAGCGGGTAGATCAATAGTGACACCATTAAGTGCATTAACTTGAGCCCCTGTTACACGAATCTTGTAGCGTTTTGTGACATCGGTGATTGAAAGACTCATGCGTTATCCCCCATTAAGTGGAAACAGGCAGCTTCTGTATGTGCGTTAGTGGCAAGCACTGGAAGGCTGGTACGACACGTGTCATCAGCTTTGCTGCACCGTGCGCTAAAGGCACAACTCTGACCAATGGTCCACGGCTTAGGCGGAATTCCTGGAATAGATACCAGTCGCGTCCGGTTCTTATCCGATGCCTTTGGCAAGGATGCGAGCAAGCCCGCCGTGTATGGATGCTGGGGATTGGTGAAGACATCTTTTACGGCGCCTACTTCAACAATGCGCCCGGCATACATAACAATCACTCTATCCACGAGATTTGCAACAACACCGAGATCGTGTGTAATCCAAAGCATCGACATATTTCGCTTGCGACGTTCCTGCATCACTAGCGCGAGAATCTGCTGCTGAATTGTGACATCAAGAGCTGTTGTTGGCTCATCCGCGATCAACAATTGTGGAGAGAGTATTAATGCCATCGCAATCATTACGCGCTGTCGCATTCCACCAGAGAATTCATGCGGATAACTATCATAAGCACGTTTCGGATCTGGAATACCTACCTCTGAAAATGCCTCAAGTACTCGCTCTCGTGCATCGCTGATATCTCCAGTATGTGACTCAATCACTTCGATGAGCTGAGCGCCTAACTTCATCACTGGATTTAGAGCAGTCATCGGATCCTGATAGATCATGGCAATTTCATTACCGCGAATAGAGCGCAAGCTCTCTTCATCTGTATGCAAAAGATCCTTACCGTCGTAGGTGACTGACCCTGCAGTTGCATGCACACCGCGCGGCAAAAGACCTAAAAGTGTGAGAGCTGTCAAAGTCTTTCCTGAACCAGACTCTCCTACAACTCCTACAGCCTCACCGGGTGCGATACTAAATGAGACATCGTTTACTAGTGTGCGATTATCATCAGTTGTACTTACAGTTAAACCAGAGATTGCAATCAGTGAATTCGACATTATGAATTCCTCCGTGCAGGATCTAGCGAATCGCGAAGTCCATCGCCAACAAGATTGAGTCCCACTACTGCGATTGTGATGAATAGCGATGGGAAGGCCAGCGTCCACCATGCGAAGGCAGCGAGTGCTTGTGCTTCAGAGACCATCAGTCCAAGAGATGCATCAGGTGGCTGAGTTCCAAGTCCAAGGAAGCTCAAACCAGACTCGGTCAAAATCGCCCATGACATTGATAGAGCAATTTGGATAACGATGGTTGGTAGAACATTAGGAAGGATGTGGCTGAAGAGAACCTTGGGGGTTGAAAAGCCCAAAATGCGCACAGCCTTTACATAATCCATCTCTTTGACGCTCAATACAGGGCCTCGCGCCACGCGAATAAAGATTGGTGTGTAAACAACTGCGATAGCAAGTGATGTATCAACCCATGAGTTACCAAGGCTATTTACGATTGCTAATGCGAGAAGGATTGCAGGGAAGGCGAAGATCACATCGCTAAAGCGCACAACAAATCCATCCAAAACTTTGCCAAAGTAACCGCCGACAACGCCCAGAAAAACACCTACAAGTGTGGCAATTGATACGGCAGTGATTGAAACTGTCATCGATCTACGCATACCGTCCATACAGCGAGAGAGATTGTCGCGACCAAATTGGTCGGTACCTAACCAATATTGCGATGACGGTCCCTGTAGTGCATTTACTGGATCTTGGATCAGGGGATCATGGGGAGTGATTCCGAAAGCGGAGAGCAATGAAATTACCACCATTATCAAAACTAAAATTCCACCTACGACTCCGCTAGTACTTTTTAGGTAGTACGAAAACCAAGTTTTCTCTCTCATTTGATTCTCGGATCTATTCGTCGATAAATAATGTCGGTAATTAAGTTGATCATCACAAACATGATCGCAAATATCATGACGCTACTTTGCACGGTGGCGTATTCACGTTTATTGATCGCATCAAGTATCTGACGCCCCATACCTGGCATTGCAAAAATCTTCTCAACAATCACGGCTCCACCTAAGAGATATCCGAATTGAATACCGGTCATCGTGACGATAGGAATCAGCGAATTGCGCAGCACATGTTTGAATTGAACAACTTTATGTTTAACTCCCTTGCCATAAGCTGTTCGGATAAAGTCTTTATCTACTGTCTCTAGCAAGGCTGAGCGCGTGGTGCGCATAACGGGCGCGGCAACAGCGATTCCGAGAACGAGACCCGGAAACATCATCTGCTGGAAATTCGTCCATGGGTCTTCCCAGGGAGCCATGTATTCATACCCATTCGGAAAATAGCCAAAGACGTTAGCCATAATTGTGACGATTGCCGTGCTGAGTACAAAGCCCGGGACTGCAAGCGCAAGAAGTCCGAAAAATTGGCCTGCAAAGTCACGTGTACTTCCAGGCTTACTCGCGCTAAACATTCCCACGCTAATTCCCATAATCACGCCAAGAATCGTTCCAAAAATCGCAAGCTCAATTGTTACAGGGAGCGATGATTTTGTTAGCTCAAGAACTGAAACTCCATTGGAGTAAGCGAAACCGAAATCGCCAGTTAAGAATGAGCCCATCCATGAGAAGTATTGGCCAACTAGAGATCTATCTATGCCGTAATAAACTTTGAGAGCTTCAATCTGTTCAGGGCTTAGCGCCCCGGTCTCGATGCCAAGAGATCCTGTAATCGAATCACCTGGAATTACGCGAAGTACGATAAATACAAAGATAGAGATTCCGAAGAGGGTTGTGAGCACACTCACCAAGCGGGTAAAGAAGACTGTTGAAATCAATCTAGATTTCACTTAATCAATCTCCTCGGCTAGATAAAACATTAATAAAGCAATCTGAAATAGTTATGCGGTGCGCGGTCAGTATATCCGCGCACCGCATTCCTATTTAATTTATCCCAGTGACGCTGAGCGCAATGGAAGTAGTGAACCTGTTGTAAGAGCTGTGAAGTTCTTGAGGTTCTTTGCTGCTACGCGGTACTCGTATGGTGTTGCAATCCATACCCATACTGCGTTGTCTTCTAGCTCCTTCGAGATAGCTGTGTAAGCCTCTGCGCGGACTGAAGTCTTTCCACTTGCCTTGCCCTTGAGGAAGTTTGCATCAAGAGTTGAAGACGAATATGTCGCAACCTTGTTCAAGTTTCCTGTTGAGGTGAAGTAGCGGGTGTACATCGTGTCTGGATCGATACGACCACCGTTATTTGCAAGTGTTGCAACGAAGTCTCCTGCGAGCCAACGTGGAACATATGTTGCTTGGTCAGTGATATCGAGCTCCATCGTGATGCCTGCCTTTGCAAGCTGAGCCTTGATGTTCTGTGCCATAGCAACAGAAGTTGCCCATCCGGTGCTGGTGACAAGTGCCTTAAAGGTCACATCTGTCTTTCCAGATGCGGCGAGATAAGACTTTGCCTTAGCAAGATCGCCCTTAGGGCAAGCACGGGCTGTTGTGCTTGAACGATATGCAGGGCTTGTGATTGGGCCAGTGACTGCACCTTGTCCAAGTAGCGCAGTGTTAATTACTTCCTGGCGATCGAGAGCACACTGAACAGCAAGGCGAACGTTCTTATCATTGAACGGTGCGACCTTGTTGTTGAGCTGCAATGCGTAGTAAGCAAGTGCTGGTGTCTTGAAGAGCTTCAAGTTACGTGTATTAACCTGCTTGGCGATCAAAGGATCAGAGATGATTCCGAATTGAATTGTTCCGGCATTCATTGCTGAAAGGATTGATGCCTCAGTTGGGATTACACGAATCGTAATATCTGAGATCTTTGGCTCGCCCATCCAGTAGTTAGGGTTTGCTACAAGCTTGACAGATTGTGTTGGCTCCCATGAAACATATTTAAATGCGCCAGTTCCATTTGGCTTATTAGTTCCGCCAACTTTTCCTGCTGCAATATCTTCAGATGAAAGCATTGCCATGTTCACACCATCAAGTGCGGCAAGGATTGGAACGTTTGGTACTGACATATTTAGTGTCAAGTAACGCCCAGCTGCTGTGATTGATGTAATGGTTGCAATGTTTGCACGAGCTGCAGCAGTTGTCTTGGTATCAAGGATGCGCTCTAGTGACGCCTTGGCATCGATGGCATCAAATGTTGAACCGTCATGGAATTTGACACCTTCACGAAGTGTGAGGCGAAGAGTCTTTCCATCTGCGCTGAACTGCCATGCAGTTGCAAGGCCAGTCTTGAGTTTATTTGCTGGTCCAACTTCAACCAAGCTTGAGTAGACAAGTCCGAGTGCACGTACAGTCGCAAAGTTTGTCGCTGTATGTGGATCTAACTTGTCGATATCTAGAACGCTACCGATAACGAGGGAGGTTGATGCCGCCTTCGCAGGTTGTGCAGCCAAAGTTCCAACAGCAAGTGATGCCGCAAGCGCTGCGATTGCTAATTTCTTTCTCTTCACCGATTCTCCCTTCAAAACCGGAGCCGCTCTGGCTCCGCATGAAAATTTCTTTCATCTACTGCTTAAGTACGTGAAAATCATGCTACCTCAGCGGGGATAGGTCAAGCACTGAAAGGTAACGATTGCAGTCTTTAAGGGTGAGTTTTTTACTCGTGGAGCGCTTCGCGAATCCGATCCGAGGAGCTCTCAAGTCGACTTTTTGCTGTTGTCGCATCGATATTGAGCAGAATCATCAAGATTGCAACCTTGACCTTAAATCCTGAATCTTCAAGAGCTTTTTCTGCATCGGCCCGTAGCGCTCCGGTGGCACTTTCAATAATGCGAATAGCCCGATCTCTTAGCTTTCCATTTGTAACTTGCAGGTCAACCATCAGGTTTCCAAAGGTTTTTCCTAATCTGACCATGGTGATTGTTGAAATCATATTGAGAACTAATTTCTGCGAAGTTCCAGACTTAAGACGAGTCGATCCAGCGAGTACTTCGGGTCCTGAGTCGATTTCAATTGGGAAATCAACATGTGAAGAAAGTTCCGACTGTGGATTGCTTGTCAAACTTATTGTTGCGGCCCCAACAGAGCGCGCATAATCGATGGCACCAATCACATAAGGAGTTCGACCGCTGGCCGCGATTCCAACGACTGCATCATTTGCGCGCAATCCAATAGATTTCAAATCATTAGCACCAAGTTCAACATTATCTTCAGCACCTTCAACTGCATGCTTTATTGCAGTCTCACCACCTGCAATGAGCGCAATTACCTGATCGTCAGAGATCGAAAAGGTCGGTCCACATTCTGCAGCATCTAAAACACCGAGACGCCCTGAAGTTCCGGCACCGATGTAAATCAAGCGTCCGCCTTGCATTAAGCGATCCACGATTGCATCAATGGCGCGTTCGATAGCTGGAAGCTGCAGGGAGATGGCCTTAGGCACATCGGCATCGCTCTCATTCATCGCCTTCAGGAGTTCACCGATACTCATGATGTCCAGGAGATGAAATTTCTCATCTACTTGTTCGGTTCGAAGTTTTCCGAGTTCTGCCTTTGGCTCTGCACTCATACTGGCATCCTAGTTTGATTGAGAAAAAAAGGATAGAAATTCACCCCAATATTCACCCGCAAAAAAGTGGGAGTGTCGGTCAGACATACTCTCGTCCTAGTGCAGGATGCAATCTATGGATATCAGCGAACTCGAGACCCCTGAAGTGCCTATTCCTGCGCGCATCTTGGAAGAGAAGGCGCGGGCACGAAAGAATCAGCGTGCAGTTATCTCAGCTGCGAAAGCTCGACGCATAAAAGCCACAACAGTTAAGACCATCAAGCGTAAAGCGAGTTAATACTTACGCTGTAGGTGCTTCAGCAAGATCTTCTGGAGAGTCAGGCATTGTTGCCTTTGGAGCCCCAGTAAATGTAAATGTGGCATCTGGGCCATCACCATCAACATCTACAACAATGATCTCGCCAGCTTTGAGTTCGCTAAAGAGAATGCGCTCAGAGAGTGAATCTTCGATCTCGCGCTGAATTACACGACGCAATGGGCGTGCACCAAGCAATGGATCGTAGCCACGTGCAGCCAAGAGATCCTTCGCACCTTGTGTGAGCTCGATTCCCATATCTTTCGCCTTCAAACGATCATCAAGATTTGCAATCATGAGATCAACGATTGAAATAATCTGCTCTTTAGTGAGCTGGTGGAAGACGATGACGTCATCGATACGGTTAAGGAATTCTGGACGGAAGTGTGACTTAAGTTCATCACTTACCTTTGCCTTCATTCGTTCGTAATTGGTGAGGTCATCATCAGAGTTTGCAAAACCAAGTCCCTGACCCTTTGAAATGTCACGAGTACCGAGGTTTGTTGTCATGATGATGACAGTGTTCTTGAAATCTACGGTGCGACCTTGAGAATCTGTCAGGCGACCATCTTCAAGAACCTGAAGTAGTGAGTTAAAGATATCTGGGTGAGCTTTTTCGATCTCATCGAAGAGAACAACTGAGAATGGACGGCGACGTACCTTCTCTGTGAGCTGTCCGCCCTCGTCATAACCGACATATCCTGGAGGTGCACCAAAGAGACGTGAAGCTGTATGGCGCTCTGAGTACTCAGACATATCAAGTTGAATCAACGCGCTCTCATCTCCGAAGAGGAATGAGGCAAGTGTGCGTGAAAGTTCTGTCTTACCAACACCTGATGGGCCGGCGAAGATAAATGAACCACCGGGACGCTTTGGATCTTTCAATCCAGCGCGTGTACGGCGAATTGCTTGTGAGAGCGCCTTAATCGCTTGATCTTGGCCAATCACGCGGCGATGAAGTTCATCTTCCATGCGAAGAAGTCGTGCTGTCTCTTCTTCTGTAAGTTTGAAGACAGGAATTCCAGTGGAAGCTGAAAGAACTTGAGCGATCAGTTCTTCATCAACTTCAGTGACCTTATCAAGATCGGTCGCCTTCCAATTCTTTTCAGCGGCAGCGCGCTCTTCGATGAGAGTCTTCTCTTTATCGCGAAGTGCAGCAGCACCTTCAAAGTCTTGGCCATCAATTGCAGATTCTTTCGCCTTGCGAGCAGCTGCGATCTTCTCGTCAAATTCGCGAAGTTCGACAGGAGCTGTCATGCGCTTGATGCGAAGACGTGATCCCGCCTCATCGATAAGGTCGATCGCCTTATCTGGCAAGAAACGATCTGAAACATAACGGTCTGCCATATTTGCAGCGGCAGCAAGTGCGCCATCTGTAATGGATACGCGGTGATGGGTTTCGTAGCGATCGCGAAGACCCTTCAAGATTTCAATGGTGTGAGCAACTGATGGCTCTTTCACCTGAATTGGTTGGAAGCGACGCTCTAGCGCTGCATCTTTTTCCACGTGCTTTCGATACTCATCAAGAGTTGTGGCACCGATTGTCTGGAGTTCACCGCGAGCAAGCATTGGCTTCAAGATGCTTGCCGCATCAATGGCACCTTCTGCTGCTCCTGCGCCAACAAGTGTGTGAATTTCATCGATAAAAAGAATAATGTCGCCGCGAGTTTTGATCTCTTTGAGAACCTTCTTTAGGCGCTCCTCAAAATCTCCACGGTAACGTGATCCGGCAACGAGAGCACCTAGATCAAGTGAGTAGAGCTGCTTATCTTTGAGCGTTTCTGGCACATCGTTCTTTGCAATTGCTTGCGCTAGACCTTCAACGACTGCTGTCTTTCCAACTCCTGGTTCGCCAATAAGAACAGGGTTATTCTTTGTGCGACGTGAAAGAACTTGCATCACGCGTTCGATTTCAAGGTCGCGCCCGATGACAGGGTCAAGCTTTCCTTCACGCGCGGCTGCTGTGAGGTTGCGACCAAATTGATCAAGTACCAAAGATGTTGAAGGAGTTCCTTCTGCAGGTCCACCTTGTGCAACTGTTTCTTTACCTTGGTATCCGGAGAGAAGTTGAATTACTTGCTGGCGTACACGAGTGAGATCTGCGCCAAGCTTTACAAGTACTTGTGCTGCAACGCCTTCGCCTTCGCGAATAAGTCCAAGAAGAATGTGTTCTGTACCAATGTAGTTATGTCCAAGTTGAAGTGCTTCACGGAGTGAAAGTTCGAGAACCTTCTTTGCACGTGGAGTAAAAGGAATGTGCCCTGATGGAGCTTGCTGGCCTTGTCCAATGATCTCTTCTACTTGTGCACGAACTGCTTCAAGTGAGATGCCAAGTGATTCCAGACCCTTTGCAGCAACGCCTTCACCTTCATGGATGAGTCCGAGGAGAATGTGCTCAGTGCCGATGTAATTGTGGTTGAGCATGCGTGCTTCTTCTTGAGCCAAGACAACTACACGTCGGGCTCGATCGGTAAAGCGCTCAAACATCGGCTGACCTCTTCTCTATCTCTTGCTGGATATCTACTGGCTAGCCTATAACTTCGCCCGTCCACGGCGCGAGGTGAAGATATCTGCACTGGTAGAACCCCAGATCTGGGGGCGATATTCCCGCACAGGGGCTCTATCTAGGCCTGGGCGACTAGAGAATCTTGAGCATGCGGGTGTTGCCGAGGGTATTGGGCTTTACCGACTCGAGATCAAGGAATTCGGCGACGCCTGTGTCGTAGGAACGTAAAAGCTCCGAATAGACATCAGGATCGACAGGAGTTCCGTGAATTTCCTGAAAACCATGACGAGCAAAAAATTGAGTTTCAAAAGTGAGGCAGAAGATTCGTTCGACTCCTACTAAACGTGCACGCTCAATAATTGTTTCGAGAATTTTATGTCCTACACCCGTACCTTTGAGACGATCAAGAACTGCAACTGTACGAACTTCTGCAAGATCTTCCCAAAGGACGTGGAGCGCTCCGCAACCAACGACAACATCACCTTCGACTGCAACAGTAAATTCTTGAACGTCTTCATAGAGCATGACAGTCTCTTTATTAAGAAGACGTCCACCAAGAGTGTAGGTATCAATCAGTGCGCGGATACCTGGAATATCTTTTGTGCGCGCAGGGCGAATTTCAATAGACACTAATCAACCTCAGGCTTAACAAGTGGGAACAAAATAGTTTCACGAATTCCAAGTCCTGTGAGTGCCATCAACAAACGATCAACGCCCATGCCCATTCCACCCATCGGAGGCATACCGAACTCCATCGCTCGTAAGAAATCTTCATCGAGTTGCATCGCTTCAAGATCGCCCTTTGCACCAAGCGCTGCTTGTTCTAGCAGTCGCTCACGCTGAATAACAGGATCGATAAGCTCTGAATAACCGGTTGCGAGTTCAAATCCGTCGACGTAGAGATCCCACTTTTCAGCAACTCCAGGAATCTCGCGATGTGCGCGAACAAGTGGTGAAGTATCAACTGGATAGCCCATCACAAATGTTGGCTCAATCAATTTATCTTGAGCAACATGCTCGAAGATCTCCTCCGCTAACTTTCCTGTAACCCACTTTGGATCGATCTTCATACCTAACTTAGTTGCGATCTTCTTCAATTCTTCAATAGGGGTAAGGGCTGTGACGGTTTCGCCTACGCCCTCAGAGATCGCATCGTAGAGAGAAATCTCTCTCCATTGTCCGCCGAGATCAGCTTTGCGACCATCAACATGTGTAACTACATGTGAGCCAGCAATTGCCATCGCTGCATTTTGAATGAGAGAACGTGTGAGATCGGCGATCGATCTCCAATCACCATATGCCTGATAAGTCTCAATCATTGCAAATTCTGGTGAGTGTGAAGAATCAGCGCCTTCGTTACGGAAGTTGCGGTTGATTTCGAATACGCGCTCAAGTCCACCGGCAACGCATCGCTTTAGGAAGAGTTCAGGTGCGATACGCAAGAAGAGATCAATATCGTAGGCATTTGAAAAAGTCTTAAAGGGGCGCGCTGCCGCTCCACCATGCATTACCTGCAACATGGGAGTTTCAACTTCAATAAATTCTTGATTGGTAAATGTCTCGCGAAGTGAGCGCATTACCTGTGGGCGCAACCGCGCAATTGTGCGAGCTTCTGGTCTGACGATGAGATCGACATAACGCATACGTACGCGAGTCTCTTCAGACATCGGCTTGTGATCGTTAGGTAATGGTCGAAGAGATTTAGATGCCATCGTCCAAGAATCAGCAAGGAGCGATAGCTCTCCACGCTTTGAAGTAATGATCTCTCCTGTAACACTGACGATATCTCCGAGATCTACATCGCTCTTCCAGGCATCGAGTCGCTCTTCTCCAACTTTGTCGAGCGAGAGCATCGCTTGTAACTCGGTGCCATCTCCTTCACGCAGTGTTGCAAAACAAAGTTTTCCAGTATCGCGCTTAAAGATGATTCGCCCTGTAAGTGATGCTTGGTCACCTGTTGCAGTGTCTGTCTCTAAGGTTGCGTACTTTTCACGAACTTCTTTAAGCGTGTGTGTGCGAGCAACAGCAACTGGGTATGGCTCAACTCCGCGCTCAATCAAATTCGCGCGCTTTTCGCGACGAATCCGCAGCTGTTCTGGGAGGTCGTCTTCGGCCGGTACTGGTGGTTGCGTGCTCATAGGATCGGGAGTCTACCTTTTAGAGATTTTTCTCGTGAATTAGGCGCAATCCAATCAGCGTTAAATCGGGCTCGTATTCATCGATTGATTGGCTGACATCAATGACAAGTGGGGCTAATCCACCGGTTGCGATAACAGTGGGTGCTTGGTCATAGCTCAGAGCTAACTCAGCGGTGATTTTCTCTACAAGGCCATCGACTTGTCCGGCAAATCCAAAGATTGTTCCCGATTGAAGGGCTTCAACTGTGTTCTTACCAATCGCATTTTTGGGACGAATCAACTCGACTTTACGAAGTTGCGCAGCACGCGATGCCAAAGCGTCGACTGAAATCTCAATTCCTGGAGCAAGTGCTCCCCCTAAGAATTCACCTTTGGGAGAGACCACATCAAGATTTGTTGATGTTCCAAAATCCACAACGATTGCTGGGCCACCGTAGAGAGTATGAGCTGCAAGAGTGTTCACGATGCGATCTGCGCCAATCTCTTTTGGATTATCCACCAATAGCGGAACACCGGTCTTAGTGCCTGGTTCAACAATAGTTGTTGGAATATCTGAGAAATATGTTGCGATCATCGTGCGAAGTTCGCGCAGAGTCGCTGGAACTGTTGAACAGATTGAGAGTCCGGTGATTGCATACCCATGGACCAAAGCGTTAACTTGAAGCGACATCTCATCAGAGGTTGAGCGAGGGTCAGTCTTCACGCGCCATGATTTGATGAGATCTTCTCCATCAAATAAACCTAGGACGGTGTTGGTATTACCCACATCGATTGTTAATAGCATGACTACTCCGCTCTCATTGATAACTTCATATTTCTAACTTCATATCTAAACCAATATCTAAAACAGGCGCTGAATGTGTAAGTGCGCCGATCGCAAGGTAATCAACGCCAGTTTGGGCATAGGCCAGTGCGTTCTCAAGTGAGATTCCACCTGATGCCTCTAATTTAAATCGCCCTGCGACAAAGTCGACAGCCTCTTTACATTGAGCAGGCGACATATTGTCGAGCAGGACCAAATCAGGGTTCTGGGTTGCAACTTCTTTGAGCTGCGCAAGTGAATCAACTTCGATCTCAACGAAGGCATCTGGAAATGCTGCACGCACCTTAGAAAACGCTGCACTCACTCCCCCTGCGGCGGCGATGTGATTATCTTTAATCAAGGCAGCATCGCTGAGTGATAAACGATGATTAGCACCGCCACCTGCAACGACTGCAGCCTTTTCAAGAAGACGCATTCCTGGAGTTGTCTTACGTGTATCTCTAATGGTGCACGCAGTACCAGCAATGGCTTTAACCCACGTGTTTGTCAGCGTTGCAATTCCGCCAAGGTGACCTAGAAAATTCAACGCAGTACGTTCTGCTAATAAAATTGCTCGAGTATCACCGCGAACAGTCATTACAACTGAACCAGGTGTAACTGCATCACCATCGTTAAGGCGTACTTGAATATCAGTGATACCAACTTCGCGAAGTGTGGCAACGGCCATTTCAACGCCGGCAATTACTCCGGCTTTGCGAGCAACAAAATCTGCAACAACGCTTTCGTTACCTGAAACTGTTGCCACGGAAGTAATGTCTTGGCCTCCCGCTAAATCTTCAGCTAAGGCCTTTCGAATAAGATCGAGATCAACCATTACTTAACCTCCTGGTATTCGGTATGCCAATTGCCGCTTTGATCAAGACTTTGCACAATGCGCTTTCGCCAAAGATCGCTTGTCCCTGGAAAATCTGCACGCCAATGCGACCCACGAGTCTCTTGGCGAATAAGTGCGGCTTTGAGAATCGCTTGCGCGAGCTGGAAGAGATTTGTTGTCTCCCACGCTTCAACACACGGTGCTGTGCTGGTGCGATCTCCGTATCGAGTCAGATCAGAACTTGTTTCGACAAGTGAATCTGAAGAGCGAAGAACTCCAGCACCTCTACTCATACTTAGCTGAATGCGATGTCGAACTTCTGGATCAAGGAGAATTTCATGTGAGTCATTTTCTACAGGCTCTGCAATCTCAGCCATAGTCGCTGCAATATCGCTGGCAATTCGTGCGCTAAAAACAAGACCTTCTAAGAGCGAGTTTGATGCCAATCGATTAGCGCCATGTACGCCAGAACATGCAGTCTCGCCACATGCATAGAGACCTTTAACGCTGGTGCGGCCATTGAGATCAACTCGAACCCCGCCAGAAGCGTAATGAGATGCGGGAGCAACTGGAATTAAATCCTTTGCAGGGTTTATTCCATGTGCGATACATGATGCATAAATTGTTGGGAAACGTTTTTCAAATCCTTCAAGATGTCGAACATCGAGCCAAACATGAGATTGCCCCGTTGCCACCATCTTGTTCATAATCGCAATTGCCACAACATCGCGTGGTGCAAGTTCGCCTAGTGGATGGATATCTTTCATAAAACGTTCACCATTGAGATCGACAAGGTATGCGCCTTCGCCACGCACAGCTTCGCTTATGAGTGGTTGTTGACCTTCTGAACTTTCACCAAGCCATAAAACGGTTGGGTGGAATTGGATGAATTCCACGTCGGCAACGGCAGCTCCTGCACGCAATGCAAGAGCAACGCCATCACCTGTTGATACTGATGGATTAGTTGTTTGCGCAAATACTTGTCCCAGTCCCCCGGTTGCAAGTACAACTGCGCGTGCCCGAGCCTGACCAACACCATCGCGGCTACCAGCACCAATAACGTGCAGCGTGACACCACAGACAGCGCCGTCTTTATCTTTGAGTGCATCAAGGACAAGTGCATGTTCAATCAATTCAATTTTTGGATCACTATTAACTGCAGCAATCAAAGCGCGCTCAACTTCGGCACCTGTTGCATCTCCACCTGCATGAATAATTCGATTCTGGAGATGTCCGCCTTCGCGAGTGAGCGACATTTCACCACTAGCTTCAAGATCAAATTTTGCACCGCGTGCAATAAGCATGCGCACTGCATCTGGTCCTTCTGTTACTAGTACCCGCACCGCATCGCTATCGCAGAGCCCGGCACCTGCAACCAATGTGTCTTTTTCATGTGCAAGCGGTGAATCATCTTCACCTAGGGCTGCCGCAATTCCACCTTGTGCCCACTTTGTTGAACCTTCATCCACCTTTGCCTTTGTAACAAGCAGAACAGATAAACCAAAGGTGCGCACTTGTAGAGCAGTTGTGAGTCCTGCGATTCCAGAGCCAACAACGATCACATCGGCTTGCGCGCTCCATCCAGGGGCAGGGGCTAGTAACTTCATGAGTGTCCCCCTAGTTTCATAGACATATTGTCGATCAAACGTATGCCATTAATCCAGCCAGCAATAATCGCTCGAGCGTGCAGCGTTGAATCTGTTGCCGGAATGAACTCATTTTCATCGATGATCTCTGCATAATCACAGGTGAATAGATCTTCTTCGGCGAGAACTTCCACTAATCGAGAGCGAGCGGAATCAAGGCTCTGCTGGCGTGTAGCAGCAAAGAGCGCTCGTGAAATAACGGTTGCCGCCTTACGTGCTGCAGAATCAAGGCGCGTATTGCGTGAAGAGAGCGCAAGTCCATCTTCTTCTCTAATCGTAGGAGCTGCAATGATTTTCACATCTGTCTTAATTTTTCTAATCAAAGTCAACTGTTGAAAATCTTTCTCTCCAAAAATTGCGTATTTTGGCTGAGCTAATTCAAAGAGACGACTCACTACAGTGACAACACCATCAAAATGTCCTGAACGAGATGAACCTTCATAGATATTTCCCAAAGGCCCAGCAGATAATTTTTCAAAGCCTTCTGGGTAGAGCTCTTCGTAGCGTGGGAACCAGAGATGAGTAACGCCAGCAGCTTGGGCCATCTCGATATCTTTCTCAGGAGTACGTGGGTACTTTTCTAAATCTTGCGAATTCTCAAATTGCAGAGGATTAACAAATATGGAAGCTAAAACTTGCTCATGGTGTGAAGCTGCAATTTTAAAGAGAGACTGGTGGCCGCTATGTAAAGCTCCCATTGTTGGAACAAATGCGCAGCCGTGAACTAGGTCTGCTGCATCTGTAACTATCTTCATGGCTCCAGTCCTTTCAGGTACCGGGCTCGACAATTAAGTAAAGTTTAGAGCCTTACTGCTCATGCTCCAAAAGTGTGCGTAAAAGTGCATCGATTCGCCCGTGGGTTAACAAAATGCCATCAGGATCGATTTCATGCCATGGCTCGATCACAAATCGTCGCTCGTGGGCGCGAGGGTGAGGCAGTAGCAGCTCATCGCTGTAACTCAAGATGCTTCCGTATTGAATCAGATCAAGATCAATGGTGCGTGGTCCCCAATGTTCTTTACGTTCTCTGCCGAGCGCTGTTTCAATGCCATGAAGCATGCTTAAGAAATCTGCTGCTGGAAGATCACTTTCTGCGAGTGCGACAGCATTGATGTAATCAGGTTGAGCAGGTCCACCTACTGGCTTTGTTACATACATTGAAGAAAGTGCAATGAGATCAGTCGCATCCTTGAGAAGTGCGACAGCGAGATCTATGTTTTCTTGTGGGTTACCTAGGTTGGCACCTATAGCGATTACTGCCTTCATCTTGTGATAGTGACCGAGATATCTTCAAAATCAACAGGCACAGGTGCATGTGGCTTATGAACAGTCACGCTGACCGAAGTGATTTGTGAGTAAGTCGCAGAGATCTCTTCTGCAATCCGACCGGCAAGTCGCTCGATTAATTGCACGCGATCTCCGACGATATTGTTGTGAGCAATCTGAGCTAAATCTGCATAGTTGATCGTGTCGTGTAAATCATCAGAGAGAGATGCTGCTCTTAAATCTAAGGTGATGACAAGATCAATAGTAAATTCTTGTCCCTCGGTTGCTTCGTGTGGGAGTACGCCGTGATAACCAAACGCCTTTATTCCAGTTACTCTGATCTGATCAGACACGCGCAATCACCTCCTTGTGTGGTGCCACGCAATGAACTCTAACGCCCCAGATACCAGTGTCGAGAAGATCTTCTGTGATTTTTAAGGTGGCCGCTTCACGATCGCGTGGTGAATCTCCCCCTAAGAAACGTTTGCGAGATGCGCCTACAAGAACGGGGTAGCCCAGATCAACAATCTCTGCGATGCGATGAATGAGATCCCAATTATGTTGACTCTCTTTAGCAAAACCAATGCCTGGATCAAGAATGATCTTCTCGTGTGCGATTCCTGCAGCCAGCGCCTTATCCACTTGTTCCATGAGCTCTGCTTTAACTTCTGCTACAACATCGCTATAGATGGCCTTTGCATTCATATCAACTGAATGTCCACGCCAATGCATCAGAATATAGAAGCAGCCTAAATCTGCTGCCACCTGGTGCATCTGCGAATCTGCAAGCCCACCGCTGACATCGTTAATATAGGTTGCACCAGCTTCGATCGCTGCCCGTGCAACATTTGAGCGCATCGTGTCAATTGATATCACTGCACCGTGTTGTGAAAGTTCTTTGATTACTGGGATAACGCGAGCCAATTCTTCTTCCTCAGTGATTCGCTCCGCCCCTGGGCGCGTGGATTCACCACCGATATCGATGATGTCTGCACCTTCGGCCAGCATTGCAAGGCCATGAGCTACAGCAGATTCGAAAGAATTAAAGTCGCCGCCATCTGAGAATGAATCTGGTGTGACGTTGAGAATACCCATCACCAACATTAGAAGTAACTCTCGTTAGCGATTCGTGATCAGGCTAATGGCCTCTGCGCGAGTTGTTGGGTCGCGTAGCGCACCACGGACAGCGCTTGTAGTCGTGCGTGCTTGAGATTTCTTTACCCCGCGCATCGACATACATAAATGTTCGCAATCAATAATTACGATAACACCCAGCGGATTAAGAATCTTCACCATCGCATCTGCGATCTGGGTAGTTAGGCGTTCTTGAACCTGTGGACGTTTTGCATAAAGGTCTACGAGTCGGGCAACTTTTGAAAGCCCAGTGATCTTTCCACGCGGGATGTATCCAACGTGTGCAACACCGTGAAATGGTGTCAGGTGATGTTCGCACTGTGAAAAGACTTCAATGTCTCGAATAATCACAAGCTCTTCGTGGCCGATATCAAATGTTGTTGTAAGAACATCTTCTGGAGATTGCCAGAGTCCGCCGAAGTTCTCCTTATATGCACGTGCGACTCGAGCGGGTGTTTCTTTGAGACCTTCTCTATCTGGATCTTCTCCAATAGCAATAAGGAGTTCACGCACTGCAGCCTCAGCGCGTGCCTGATCGTATGGGCGCAGCGCGCGGCCATCATCGGGACCAGATGAAACTGGTGAAATATCACTCACTAGAAGGTGCCTTCTTCTTTCGTGGAGCTCGCTTTGGAGCTTCGGCACTTTCTACAACAACTTTCTTCTCTGGAATTGCTACAGGTGGCTGTGAACTTGGGATGCGATGAATAGATCCTGTCCATGCAGGTCTGCGTGGCCATGAAGTTACCTTTGCAAAGATCACTTCAATTTCTTCCTTGTTAAGCGTCTCCCGTTCAAGAAGTTCAAGAACCATCTCGTCGAGGATTGAACGATTAGCAACCAAGATATCGAATGCTTCTTGATGCGCATTTTCAATCAATGACCGAACTTCGCCATCTACAACCGCGGCTACATTTTCGGAGTAATCACGCTGATGGCCATAGTCGCGCCCCATAAACGGTGCAGAGGTATCACTTCCTAGTTTGATCGCACCGATTGCCTCGGTCATTCCATATTGGGTGACCATTGCACGAGCAAGAACTGTCGCCTTCTCAATGTCATTTGAAGCACCAGTAGATGGATCATGGAAGATAAGTTCTTCTGCTGCGCGACCGCCAAGTGAGTATGCCAATTGATCAAGTAATTGATTACGTGTTGTTGAATATTTGTCATCATCTGGCAAGACCATTGTGTAGCCCAGTGCACGACCGCGTGGCATGATCGTAATCTTGTGGACAGGATCTGTATGTGGAAGCGCACGTGCGACAAGTGCATGTCCTGCTTCGTGATAGGCGGTTACACGACGCTCTTCTTCAGACATCAGACGTGACTTTCGCTGTGGTCCAGCCATTACGCGATCGATCGCCTCATCTAAGTGGCGATCTGTAATGACTTTTTCACCTTCGCGTGCAGTCAGTAGCGCTGCCTCATTGAGAACATTTGCTAGATCAGCGCCAGTAAATCCAGGAGTGCGTCGAGCAAAGTTTTTGAGGTCGACATCATCTGAGATTGGCTTGTTCTTTGCATGCACCTTCAAGATATCTTCGCGACCTTTAAGGTCAGGTCGATCGACTGGAATCTGACGATCGAAACGTCCTGGACGCAAAAGCGCAGGATCGAGAACATCCGGACGGTTTGTTGCAGCGATAAGAATTACTTGGCTATCGCCTTCAAACCCATCCATCTCAACAAGCAGTTGGTTAAGTGTCTGTTCGCGTTCGTCATGACCGCCACCCATACCGGCTCCACGTTGGCGACCAACGGCATCGATTTCGTCAACAAAGACAATTGCTGGTGCATTTAATTTTGCTTGGGCAAAGAGGTCGCGCACACGTGATGCTCCGACACCGACAAACATTTCCACAAAGTCAGATCCTGAAATTGAATAGAACGGAACTTTTGCCTCGCCTGCTACTGCGCGGGCAAGAAGAGTTTTACCGGTTCCTGGAGGTCCATAAAGCAACACACCCTTAGGAATTTTTGCACCCAAAAGCGCGTACTTGGCAGGGTTAGCTAGGAAGTCTTTGATCTCTTCTAACTCTGCAATCGCTTCATCGGCACCGGCTACATCTGCAAAGGTGTTCTGCGGAACATCATTATTTTGCAGCTTGGCTCTAGATTTTCCAAAGGAGAAAACCTTGTTGCCACCTTGCGCTTGGCTCATAAGGAAGAAGAAGAGAAGACCAATAAGTAAGAATGGGAAGAATGAGAAGAGGAAACTCACTAACAATGATTGCTTAGCAACTTCAACGCTCCATCCCTTTGGAGGTGGATTTCCGGTGAGAGCGTCAACAAGTGTTGGCTCTTGGCGGGCAATATAAGAAGCTTCTACCTTTGCCGAACCATTGATCAGCTTGCCAGACTTAAGTTCAAGACGAATTTTCTGTGAGTTATCAACTAAAACTGCAGACTCGACATCTGATTTTGTAATTGCATCAAGTGCTTGTGAAGTCTTGATTGACTCGTAGCGGTTGCCGGCACCTGAGATCTGTCCAAAGACTGAAACTGCAACGATTGCCACAATAATCCAGAAAAGTGGACCGCGCATCAATCTCTTCAATCGAGATTGTGGGACTTGTGGAGTCGACGAAGATTTCTTCTTCGAGCTCTGCTTTTTACTCGTTGACTTCATAGATTCTTCTTATTCGTACATGTGCTTTGCAAGCACACCAATAAAGTCGAGATTACGGTACTTCTCATCGAAATCAAGGCCGTATCCAACAACGAAGTCCTTAGGAATATCAAAGCCCACATACTTCACATCTACCTCAACCTTGGCAGCTTCTGGTTTGCGCAAGATTGTAAGAATCTCAACTGTGCCCGCACCTCGTGAAACAAGGTTCGCGCGTAACCAAGACAGCGTTAAGCCAGAATCTACGATGTCTTCGACAATCAAAATATTTCTACCGGTGATATCTCGATCAAGATCCTTAAGGATACGCACGACACCACTTGATTTTGTTCCTGAACCGTAAGAAGAAACCGCCATCCAATCCATTTCGATGTGACGCTGCATTGCACGAGTTAAATCTGCCATCGCCATTACTGCACCTTTAAGAACTCCGACGAGAAGTAAATCTCTTCCTTCGTAATCTTTATCAACTTGCGCAGCCATCTCTGCAATTCGCGAAGCTAGTTGTTCTTCGGTTGCAATAACGCGTTCGACATCGGTACCGACTGCTTGTAGATCCACCGGGTGGGTCTCCTTCGAAAGTGGGCTAGCGATCAGGCTAGCTGCGGGCGTAGGCCGAAAGTCTGCCCGAAATTCGGGCAACCTTCACACCGCCTGGAAGGCTGATCTCGCCCTGACCATGCCATGAGGTGACTAACGCCTCAACTGCGCTCACATGATCGGCGGTAATTGAGCCCATGGGAGCTCCTTGAGCGTAGATCGCTCTGCGAATCAGACGAGTACGGATGGCTTTAGGTAGCTCGGCCAAAAATTCGATCTCAAGGGAAGCCAGATCATGGCCCTGGGCGGTGCGATCGGTGAGTTGATCGAGTGCATCCGCATCATCACGCAGAAGAGATGCGGTGCGAGCTAGAGCTTCTGCGATGCCTGGTCCAATCTCTTTCTCCATAACTGGAAGCACTTGAGTGCGCACACGAACGCGTGAAAACTCTGTATTGAAATTATGCGGATCACTCCACGCATCTAAGCCGAGATCTTTACATGCTTGCTCAGTTACTTCTCGTGTTACGGACAACAGCGGTCGAATGATTTTTCCATTTACTGCAGCCATGCCAGAAAGTGATCGTGCACCGGATCCTCGTGCTAGCCCTAAGAGAACGCTCTCTGCTTGATCATCACGAGTATGTCCAAGATAAATTTGTACTGCACCACGTTGCTCGGCAATGGTGTGCAAGGCTGTATATCGAGCATCGCGTGCACCAGCTTCAAGTCCTGCACTCTGATCTACATTTACCTCTTGAGAAATAACTTCGGTAAACCCGATTCGCTCTAATTGATTTACAACTTTACGAGCCTGAATCTCTGAGCCATCTTGAAGTTGATGATCAATAGTCACGCCGATGCAGGTAATTAAGAGTTCTTTCGCTTCGACAAGAAGAGCGCCAGCTAACGCCAGTGAGTCGGCACCGCCAGAGACTGCAACAAGAATCCGATCACCTGCAGATAAGTGAGCTAAGTGAGGACGCACCGCAGAGCGAAGTTCTACAAGTGCTTGCGTCATGCCTTAATGCTAGACCCGACCACCAAATGGCATAAGACCCTTAATGCTGTAAATATTTGAGTAGAGCAAGCCTCGTCCCTTTGAATTGGCTTCCCACATCATGCCATCGCCAGCGTAGATTGTGATGTGGTGAATGGACGAGATTGTTCCCTTATATGAGTAGAACAACAGATCTCCTGGAACAAGATCATTCAGTGAGACATGTTTGGTGTAGCCAGCATAAAGTGATGAGTTGAGGCGATCCCAGTTTGGCCAGCCTAATCCAGCTGATCTATAGGCGGCATAGACAAGACCTGAGCAGTCAAATGAACTTGGACCTTCAGAACCCCAGATGTAAGGCTTGCGTGCAAGAACTTGTTTCTTTGCAAATGCGACTGCTTCTAAACGTTGAGCCTCTGTTGTACGAATTGTTGAACGTCCCTTAAATCCTAAATCTGGCCAAACTTTTTTCTGACCGCCAGTATTTGCAGCTGTATTTGCTTGGCTTTCTTCTAAAAGTGCAAGTGCGCGTTGTTGTTCAAGAGTAATTCGAACACGTTTAGCACTTGCAAGATCGCGCGCTAATTTATCTTGGATATCTTGTAGGCGATCTACTTCTTTTTGCTGTTCAGCGCGTGCATCATCGGCAACTTTCTTGGCAGCAGCTACTTTGGCTGTCGCAGTTTCTTGAGCAACCTTTGCCTCATCAGCGACTTTCTTTGCCGCTCGTGCCACCACTTCGGCCGCCTTAAAGCGACCCAGTGCAACAGTGTTCTTGCTTCCTAAATTATCAAGGATTGAAATCTGGTCGATTAAATCTTGTGGTCCGTTAGCGCTTAGCAAAGGTTGAATATCTGAAAAACTTCCGCCCATGATGTATGCGTTGGTGGCAAGTTTTCCAATTACTGCATGAGTTGCAGAGACTTCGGCGGCAGCTTCTTGCGCTTTCTTTGCAGCTTCTTGCGCCGCAGCAGTTGCAACCGCTAGCTCTCGTTTTGCAGTTGTGAAAAGTGCTTGCGCAGCCATTGCCTTACTCGTCAGAGTTCGAAGAGTTTGATTTGCTGCCGCTAACTTCTTTGCCGCTGCATCAGCGGCGGCTTTCTTAGCCGCTTCTGCTTTCTTAGCCGCTTCAATCTGGGCCAGAGTCGGCTTTGGGGTTGCTGCGATGGCAGGGGTCGCAGATAGAGCTAAGCCAAAGATCATGGCTATAGCTATCAAAGTGCGACGATTTTTCACAGTGAGCCTTTCATTACAACTGCTCACGATAAATCAGGAACCTTAGTAATTCCTGTTAAAAGAGTAAGTGTCGCTAGTTGGCTACATCTCTTCGGGAAAAAAGTATGGATGCAATCACTGCACCGACTCCTATGTATATGCCCGCAAGGGTCATTCCATGCATATAGCTCACTTGTGGAGTTCCACCCATGGCGATCACATTCAATTGATTTCCGGGAAGCCAATCGAGTGTTGAGGTTTTGACCGCACCAAGCAAGGTTTCAATGATGAGCATCCATAAAACTCCAATTGAAATTGAAGTAATTGGTGATCGAAGCAAGAGGCCCATGATCATTCCAAGAATTCCAAAGCCAACAACTGATATTGAAACGTTTACGTAAGTTTGGGTGATCTGCGTCCAGCCATCAGAAGTAAACCAGAGTGATCGATCTACCTTGGCTCCTGGAGCAAGAAAGTAAGCGATCAGAATAGAAGCGATGCTAGAGATGAAGACCATCAGAAGAGCAAAGACTTTCATCGAAATCAATTTTCCAGCTAGAAGTCGCAAACGGCCAGGTTGACGGACTAAGAGATTGCGCAAAGTGCCGTATGTGTACTCCTGTGCGGTCTGTGCGGCAAAGACGCAGTAAGCGATGATGCCGAGCAGGCTGCCAACGTTTGATAAACCAATCACCGATCCACCGAAGGAAGAGAGCATTTCTCGTGAAATTGGATTTGCGGGATCGGAATTTCCACGCGGCGAATCAATGAGTAAATAGAGCAGGGAAGTAAAGAGGCCTGTGAAGAACAGGGCAGCACCAATAGTTCCAAGAAATAGCGTTGGTCTGCGAAGTTTGCGCCATTCGGCTCTGATGACACGAATCATTTCTTATCTCCTGTCATTTCAAAGAATGTCTCTTCCAGATTAGGTAGCTGTGGCGAAAGTTGAGTGAGAACAATTCCTGCCTCAAATGCTTTCTTATTGAGTGTGCCCGCCCAATCGGCCGGTCCCTCAATGTGAGCAACTCCGGATTGAATATGTGCCTTGTGCCCATCAGCGACTGCAATGGCAACAACTTTATCTAGATCGCTGGCATTTTCAGCACGGACCAACATAAAGGGTTGTTGTGCTTCGAAGAGTTGTTGGATCGGACCAGCAAAGACAACTTCTCCTTTACGGAGCATCACGATGTAATCGCTAATGATCTCTAGCTCTGAAAGTAAATGTGATGAGACAAAGACCGTTGTGCCTTTATCTGCAAGTCCGCGCAATAAATCGCGAATCTCTTGAATACCTTCGGGATCAAGTCCGTTTGTTGGTTCGTCAAGAATCAAAATCTTTGGATCTGGCAAAAGAGCTGCTGCAATTCCTAAGCGCTGTTTCATGCCCAGTGAATATGTCTTAAATTTGGATTGTGCGCGTTCTGCCAATCCCACTGTTGCAAGAACTTCTCCTACTCGCTCGTGGCTAAAGCCTCCGAGAGTTGCTAACACGTGAAGATTTTCAGCCCCTGATAGAGCTGGATAGAAGGCAGGACCTTCGATCATTGCACCGACATGTTTGAGGTACTCATCAGGATCGCTAATTGAATGGCCGAGGATTTGTCCGGTGCCACCAGTAGGTGAAATCAAGCCAAGCAACATTCGAATCGTTGTGGTTTTTCCAGCGCCGTTTGGCCCAACAAAGCCACAAATGCTCCCTAGGGGGACTTCAAAGTTGGCGTGTGAGACAGCAAAACGTGAATCGTATTTCTTGCTGAGATCTTGGACTGAGAGGGCAATTGTTTGAGCGTGCATGTAGTGAATATACCGCGCGCAGATTAAGATTTCGCCATGAGCAAAGAGGTTTGGGGCTATCAGCCTCGTAATGCGCGACAAGAGCCGGATTGGGAAGTTAATCCACAAACGGCTGCCGTTCGCGCTGGTCTTGCACGATCTGGTTTTGGTGAGACAGCAGAAGCCCTCTATCTCTCTAGCGGATTTACATATTCATCTGCCGAAGAAGCAGTGGATTCATTTACCGATGAAACAGATCACTATCTTTACAGCCGATTCCACAACCCCACCGTTGCAATGTTTGAAAAGAGACTGGCTGCAATCGAGGGCGCCGAGTTCTGTGTTGCAACTGGTTCAGGAATGTCTGCCATGTTTGCATCAATTGCATGCATGGTCAGCGCAGGCGACCACGTCGTTGCATCGGCTTCGATGTTTAGCTCGTGCCATGTTGTGATTACAGAATTTCTCCCTAAATGGGGCGTTACCTTTGAATTAGTTAAGGGTAATGATCCTGCTGCATGGGCAAAGGCGCTAAGTAAGCCAACAAAGGTTGTCTTTATTGAAACCCCGAGTAATCCCCTGTTGGATATTGTTGATATTCAAATGGTGAGCGACCTCGCCCATAAAGTTGGCGCAACTGTTATCGTCGATAACATCATGGCATCGCCTGTCCTGCAAAAACCGCTTCAACTTGGTGCAGACGTTGTCATGTACTCAGCGACAAAACATATAGATGGCCAGGGTCGCGTTCTTGCCGGTGCAATTCTCGGATCGTTTGCCTACATTCATGAACACCTACTTCCATTTGTTCGTCATACAGGTCCTGCGCTCAGTCCATTTAATGCTTGGGTGCTAGTGAAATCTCTTGAGACGATGGAGATGCGCGTGCGAAGAATGTCCGATAACGCGCAAGCAATCGCAGAGTATTTAGAGAAGCGATCAGAGATAAAAACTGTCCGTTATCCGGGGCTTCCTTCACACCCTGAATACGCCTTAGCGCAACGCCAGATGAGTGGTGGTGGATCCACAATCGGTATTGAATTTGCTGGCTCTGCTAAAGATGCATTTAAAGTCATGAATGCACTACGAATTATTGATATCTCTAACAACCTCGGAGATAGCAAGTCGCTGATTACTCATCCTGCATCAACTACTCATCGCCGATTGAGCCCAGAAGTTCAGTTAGAGATGGGAATTACACCTTCTGTAGTGCGACTATCTGTTGGCCTTGAGCACGTGGATGACCTCATCAAGGATTTAGATCAAGCTTTTAAGAGCTGAGCAATAACGAGTAAGGCTGAGAACAGAGTCAAATACGTGATTGACCAGTGGAATATCTTTAAAGCAACTGCATTGTAATTTTCTGAATTCTCCTTGAGCTGCACAAGTTGTAACGCAAAAACTAAGCCGAGGGCAATTGTGATCACCGCTGCCCACCACTGCAACTCAGTGAGATAGATAAGTGCAACAGAGCTAACGATCATGGCGATCGTGTGAAACCACATATTTCGGAGAACGATATTGCGAGCAGCAATAACTGGAAGCATAGGAATCTTTGCCGCTTCGTAATCATCTTTGTATTTAATCGCCAAGGCCCAGAAATGCGGAGGCGTCCAGAAGAAGATAACGAAGAAGAAAGCAAGAGCGGCCCAAGAAAGTGAATTAGTAACAGCTGCCCAACCGATAAAAACAGGCATGCAACCAGCTGCACCGCCCCACACAATGTTTTGAGATGTATGGCGCTTGAGAGCCATCGTATAGACGATTACATAGAATCCAATTGCAATCGCTGTAAGTAGTGTTGCTAGTGGCTCTGTATAAACCCAAAAGATAGTAAGAGAGAGTGCACCAATTACAGTTGCAAAAATAGTTGCATGTGTTTTCCCCAACGCACCCGTAACAAGTGGACGCGCAGATGTTCGTGCCATTAACTTGTCGAGATCACTCTCTAAAACCATATTGAAAGCATTTGCACTTCCTGCAGCGAGCGTTCCACCAACGAGAGTTGCAACAATCAATCCCAAAGATGGAACACCTTTCTCGGCCAAAATCATCGCAGGGATCGTGGATATGAGAAGAAGTTCGACTACCCGCAGCTTCATGAGAGCTACATAAGCGCGCAGGAGGGTCATGGCGCTAGATTACCCAGCAAATCCGCTCTCTGTTCTCAGAGTGCTTTAAGGTTCGCCCGCTACCTTGCTCACAACAGGAAAGAGGGAGACGCATGACACAGGATAAGAATCATGGCTCTGAGAATTTCAATTGGATGGAGATCGCAGAGAGCGATGCCATTAATGATGTACGCCACAGTGGTCAGCGTCTTCCATTTATTGCTGCTGCAGTCTCACTTTTAATTATCGGTGGCGGCGCCGTTTTCGCTCAGACGAACAATGAAGCTCCTGCGCAAGCCGAAGAAATTTCTACAACGCAATCACCTGTTGCAATAAGTAATCCTGCTACTGGTGCCTCAAAAATTGCAGCGCCTGCTGTTGGCGGGTCGGCTCTCACACCTGCCGGTGTACCCATAATTCCAAATGTGGCACCTGGCGTCGGAAATTATGAAGATGACGACGATGATGACGACGATGATGACGATGATGATCACGAAGATGATGATCATGACGAAGACGAGGATGACGACTAAGATATTTGTATGAGACGAGCGCTTGTAGCCATTGTTGCTGCAGGCGCTCTCTCTTTTGTGGCACCTGGTGTGCAAGCGAGCGAGACACCGACATCTACCATCTCGACTTCTAAGATGAAGGTGATCTCAACAATCAACGGAAATATCGCACCAAAATCTGTTGCCTCATCCGGAACTGGTTTAGTGAGTGCGCACAACATGATGTATCGCCATTCAGTAACCATTTATGACACCAACAAGAACGTACTTGTTGCAACGGTGCCAGATACGGTTCGACTTTCAGATTTTGGATATAAAAAGTACAGCGGAAACTACAAAGGTGCCCCTGTCGAAGGTGCATTTAGCCCTGATGGTAAATATCTCTACTTCACAAATTATGCGATGTACGGAAAAGGTTTCACTAAAGAGGGTACAGATAAATGTAGCCCGGCAAATGGATATGACACCAGCTTCCTGAGCCGCGTAAATCTAACCAACTACAAGATTGATGCTGTCTATCCTGTTGGATCTGTTCCAAAGGTTGTGAAGGTAACACCAGATAACAAGTACATTTTGGTAAGCAACTGGTGTTCATACACAGTGACGGTAATTTCAGTTGTGACCGGGAAGACTGTTCAGAATATAAAGATTGGTCGATATCCACGCGGTATCGCAATCACTAAGGACAGCCTCTACGCATATGTTGCCGAGATGGGTGGATCCGGTATCCACCGGATTAATCTGCAAGATTTTTCTAAGACCTTTATCCCTGTGGGCTCAAACCCGCGCGCCCTCGTTCTTTCACCCGATGAAAAAACGCTCTACGTAACGCTCAATGTTTCAGGAAAAGTTGCTGCTTGGGATTTAGTCGCTGGGAAGTTGGTAAAGACTGTCAGTACCGGCAAAGCAGCTCGCAGTCTAGATATCTCAGATGATGGGTCCGCACTCTTTGTCGTTAACTTTGGAAGCGGAACAATGTCAAAGGTTCGCGCATCAGATATGAAGTTAATTCAGACGATTAAAGTCTGTAACGAGCCAATTGGAATTTCCTTCGATGCTCCGTCACAACACACATGGGTTGCTTGTTACGGTGGTGCAATTAAGGTGTTATCAAACTAACGACTGTTTCACTCTCAGTTATTGGTTCAAGCGGCAAGGCAATTCTGCCTAAATATCTATCCAGGGTATCTCTGGCAATTTTTGCTGCAGAATAAGTACGAGGAAGACGATCAGCCAGGATTACAAAGATATATTCGCGATCTCTTGCCTCGATATAACCGGCAAGCGTCACTGTTCCGTTGAGAGTGCCTGTCTTTGCATGAACCAGACCTATGGCATTCGGTGCCGTCTTTATGAAGCGTTCATTGAGAGTTCCATTGATTCCACCATCAGGAAGGCTTTCAATCACTGCAGCAAAACGTGGGTCTTGATAGATCTTTACAAGTAAATCTCCAAGTAATTTTGCACTCAGGCGGTTATCGTGCGAGAGACCGCTACCATCTTTTACAACTAGCTTTGATGAGTCAATTTCTAGATCAGCTAATACCTTGGAATAAACCTCTGCGATGCCATCAACGCTTCCACTAAATCCTGCCGCTTTAGCAGCAATGCGTGAAAGGCGATCTGAAAGAACGTTATCGCTCCATTGCATAAAGTAGTGAGTCATCTGGTGCACTGTCGGAGAAGTGCTATTCATTACTGGTTCTGAGGTGAGGTTCTGCGCTTCAATTGCTGTAACCGGTTTAAGGATGACATAAACCTTTCGGCTCTTGAGGTAGACCTTCATATTCTTTGCTTCACTGTCATAAATACCGTTGTAGTAAATAGTCATCTTCTTAACAGGTGCACCTACTTGACTCTCAAGTTCGGTGTGTGAGCGATATGCCAAATACTTAAGTGAAGTCTGACCTAAGCGCTTAGCGTTATATGCGCTAAAGGTGGCCCATGGATCCATCTCGCCTTGAATAACGACAGAATTCTCTCTATAAGAAAGTGCGAGCGAAGTTTGAAAGCGCATCTTAGGATCTAAATATTGAGCTACAGATACTCCGGCGAGCAACTTGAGAGTTGAGGCTGGCTTTCGCATTGCATATGCATTCGACTCAAAGAGTTGTTCACCGGTTGAAGCATCGATGAGAATGACGGATGGATTCCTTAACTTCGGATCTGCTGCCAGATTGGTAAAAACAGTAGTAGCACGAAGAGGATCAAAAGCTAAAACGGGTGCGCTAAGCAGTGCGCCCAGAGTTAGGGCAGCAATTACTGCCGAGAGGATCTTCTTCATTGTGTAAATTGCCTACCAGAGGTATGCCAGCAAGATATTGGTAACGGTAAGTCCTAGCATCAGTAAAAATGTCTTCTGGGTAAACACTTTAGTTCGTACGCTGTTATATCCAATGACAAGAATTGCGAGTACCACCAGGAACTTGATGCCAACCTTCATGTGATTGATTTCAGCGTCATGAGCTGCCGACCAAGTCCCCACCATGACAATGCCAGCGACTAGCGCGGTTGCAGTGCTGTGCAATACCCCTGGATTGAGGGCACGCGGTGACTTCTTATATGAGATGAAGAGAAGGACAAGAACGCCAAGAATTGAAAGTAGGTGGATTCCAAAAGCTACATGGAATGCGATCTTCATGATGACTCCGTTCAAGTGGGGAATATGCGAATTCTCTTACCTAGTTTAGGGTTAACTCATGGAAATCAAGACCCCTGCAACCATCGGACCTGGTGAATTTTTCCCAGTTGTAGGCGTTGGCCCCCATGAAAAACCTTGGCCTACGGGTGATCAATATGATCCTGAGCTCCTTGAAAATGGCGATAGAAGAAATGTCTTGGATAAATATCGTTACTGGAGCGTTGAAGCAATTGTTGCTGACCTGAATACAAAGAGACATGGTTTGCAGATTGCCATTGAAAATTGGCAACACGATCTCAATATTGGATCAGTTGTGCGAACTGCAAATGCCTTTAACGTCGATGCAGTGCATATCGTTGGAAAGCGCGATTGGAATAAACGTGGAGCGATGGTGACAGATCGATACCTCACAGTTATTCATCACCCAACAATTGCTGACTTTGCAATCTGGTGCGGTGAAAACAATCTGCCGATCATCGGTATCGATAATGTCCCATCTTCTAAGCACTTGGAAGGCGCTGCACTCCCTGAGAAGTGCGTGCTGCTCTTTGGCCAAGAAGGTGCTGGCATGTCAGATGAGGGCGTTGCAATCTGTGAGGTGCTTTACGCGATAGAACAATACGGATCTACGCGATCTATGAACGCATCAGCTGCTGGAGCAATTGCCATGTATCACTGGGCGCTGCAACACTTGCCTCGCCAAGTTTAAGAAGAGATTATCTCGTCTTCTCCGAGCGCTTCGCGAACCGCAACTAAACGACGTTCAACCTCGTTAGCTTCTTCAATGCGACCAAGTGCGCGCATCACAACGACCATGCGGGTTTCTATATCGAGGATAAACTCAAAATCTTTAGGCTCATCTTCGGTGATGATTTGAAGTACGCCATCTAGCGTTGCCAAGCCTTCTTCTAGCTTTCCAAGAAGGATCTCTGCCTTGCCATACTCAAAGAGTGCAAAGGTCTCGCGGCGATGATCGTGCGCGGTCTCAAATACATCTACAGATTTACGGGCTGCTTCAAGGGCTTTCTCTCCATCACCTAACCAGTTATAGCAAGATGCAATCTTCTGATCACAACGTGCAACGTGAAGTACTTCTTTCTCGGCCTTGAAAATTCCGCGCGCCTCTTGAAACGCTTGAAGTGCATCGTCATATTGCTTGAGTTCGCGGTATGCCATTCCAAGTAGGTGAAGATCGTTTGCTGCTCCGATCTGGTTTCCATCTACTAAGTGTTCTTGCGCGCACTCAGACATAGTGGCCACAACTTCGCTGTACTTCTTCGAGCTGTACCACCACTCACCCAGCGTGCAGGCAAGTTCAAGTGCAATGGGAGATTTACTCTCGCGCAGAAGTTCTACCGCTTTACTCATTGCAGTTGCCGCTTCATCGATGCGCTTAAGTTGATTGAGGTTGTAGCCAATTGCAGAATATGCCTGTGCTAAACCTTCACTTGGGGCGCTAGCGCCCATCTCGGCGTAAATATCGCGAGCGGTTTCAGCTAGTGCGAGCGCTTCGTCGTATTGGCCGCGTGCAAAGATGCGAGCGCTGAGTTCGTAATACGTCTCCGCGCGATCTTCGCCTTCGGTCTGTGGGATGCGATCCCACAACATCTCTTCGGTAACGATCTCGTTGCGATCGTCGCGATCGTCGCGATCGTCCTGGTTGTCATCACTGCTCATGAGAACCTCCCCGTCGTAGCACCTGCCTTGAGCGCACTGTAGCCCTGCTCACAGCCCTTTGCAGGGGAATTCCCCTATCCGATCCAGGGCTAGATGCCTTCATATGGCAGATGCAAATCATTTGCATTAATATAAGGGCATGCATATCCCTGATGGCTTTATAGATATCCCCACCTCAGCAGCCTTTGCTGCCATCTCAGCTGTAGGCGTGGGTGCCTGCCTCAAGGGTGCAACGCGATCACTCGATGAAAAGACCGCACCTCTAGCCGGTCTGACTGCAACCTTTATCTTCGCCGTGCAGATGCTCAACTTCCCTGTGGCTGCCGGAACAAGTGGACACCTCTTGGGAGGTGTTCTTGCCGCCGTTCTTGTCGGGCCTTATGTGGCAACCCTTGCGATAACCGTGGTCTTACTTCTGCAAGCGCTTTTATTTGCCGATGGTGGGCTGACAGCAGCCGGACTAAACATATTCAACTTATCTCTACTTGGAGTGTGGGCAGGATATGCAATCTTCTTAGTAGTAAAAAAGATAATGCCAAAGAACAAATCCTCAATTTCAGTAGCAGCCGGTGTTGCCGCATTCATCTCTGTACCTGCAGCAGCACTTGGCTTTGTTCTTCAATACGCACTCGGTGCAAATGCCACGTTCTCACTGTCAGCCGTACTGACTGCCATGTTTAGTACCCACGTTCTCATTGGAATTGGTGAAGCTCTCATCACTGTTCTATCGGTAACAGCTGTGATGGCAAGTCGTCCTGATCTTGTCTACGGTTTCAGAGGTACAAAAACGCAACTCGAAATTAGAAAGGCATAAAGTGAAGAATCCATTAATCATTGTTGGATTTGCAGTCTCGCTCGCTCTTGCAGGTGGAGTTTCTTACTATGCATCATCCCAACCAGATGGACTGGAAAAAGTTGCGGGCGATGTTGGATTTCTAGATTCAGCAGAAGAGAGCGCTGTTAAGGATAGCCCTCTCGCTGAATACGGTGTTGCTGGCGTAGAGAATGAGCGAATCTCCGGTGGCCTAGCTGGAGTTATTGGCGTTGCCTCAACTGCTGCAGTTTCATTTGCCATCTTCTACGGCATGCGTCGATTTAATAAGAGCAAGCCATAAAAACCGAAACAGAGCACCAACACCATCATGGCCATGATGTGGGTGAACGCCTCTACCTCCATCGCCATTCGATAGTTCATCGCCTACCCGCCCACGTCAAAATCATGGCGGTTTTGGCCTTTATTGTGGTCTCTGTTTCAACCCCCATTACTCGCTGGCAGGCATTTGTCGCATACTTTGCGGCCATCTTCGCCGTTTCACTGATTGCAAAGATTTCAACACTGACCCTGCTGACGCGATCACTGATTGAAATTCCATTTATCTTCTTCGCGATCTTGATGCCTTTTTTTGGAACCGGAGAGCGGTTTGAAGTTGGTCCACTTAATCTCTACCGCGAGAGTTTGCTAGCGGCAGCAGGAATTGTTGTTAAAGGAACTCTTGGCGTATTAAGTGCCGTGGTGCTGTCTACAAGTACTACTGCTCGCGAATTACTTCGCGGACTTGAAAAACTTCACCTTCCTAAGTTGATGGTTCAGATCGCTGCCTTTATGTTGCGCTATGTCAACGTGATTAACGATGAGATGGAGCGTATGAAAGTTGCGCGAGAATCTCGCGGTTTTATCGCAACTGGCATCAAGGATTGGAAAGTAATCGCAACTGCAGCATCAGCGCTATTCATTCGTTCATATGAGCGAGGCGAGCGTGTACACCTGGCAATGCTCTCTCGCGGATATACAGGTGTTCTCCCCCATGATCAGAGCGAAGGTGCATCGTTGCGCATCTGGGTTAAAGGTTTGGCTCTTCCAATTTTTGCCGCCGCAATTCTTCTCATAACTTCAGTGATCGGATAATCCATGACAACTCAACCAAGTCTGCTCATCGAAGAGTTAGCTTTTGCTTATCCCGATGGCAATCAAGCGCTCTTTGGTGTGAACCTTCGTATCGAACGCGGTGAACGAGTTGCGTTGCTTGGTCCAAATGGTGCGGGCAAGACAACTCTTGTCATGCATATGAACGGAATTCACCCAGCTGAACATGGCAAGGTCAGCGTTGCGGGAGAAGTTATAGATACAACTAATAAGGATCTTCTTCGCAGGATTCGCGGCAAGGTTGGCGTAGTTTTCCAAGACCCTGATGATCAGTTGTTTATGCCTACTGTGGGTGAAGATGTGGCCTTTGGCCCTTACAACATGGGTATTCGCGGAGCTGAGCTAGATAAGGCTGTCGATAAAGCTCTGGCAATGGTTCACATGTCTGAATTTAAAGAACGCCCGCCTCATCACCTTTCATTTGGCCAGCGTCGTCGCGTTGCAGTAGCCACGGTGCTTGCCATGAAACCTGAAATTCTTGTCCTTGATGAACCATCATCAAATCTGGATCCTGCCGGGCGTCGTGAACTTGCTGAAATATTGAGATCACTTGATGTCACGATCGTTATGGTGACTCATGACTTGCCTTATGCATTTGAACTCTGCCAACGATCTGTCATTTTAAGTGGCGGCGTCATCGTGGCAGATGGAACGACCGGAGATATTTTGCGAGATGCTAACCTCTTAGCACAGCATCGTCTTGAGTTACCGGTCGGATTCTCTCTTTAGATTTAAATCAGTGCCAGCGAAAGTGCTTTCTTTGCTGCTTCTTTGCGATCACTCACTGCTAGCGCCTGGTAAATTCTCATCGTTTCATGACGTATCGTGCTGACGCTAAAACCAAGCTCATTTGCCAGTTCGTGATTTGTTTTACCTTCGACCATACCGCGCAAGATTGATATTTGACGAGGAGTCAGTTGATCTGATCCTGTCTCGATTCGTTCGGAGATGTTACGCGCACCACTTGACCCTCGTTCATGAGCAAGTGAGAGATAGAGTCCGAGCGCAACAGCATAATTCCGCGCGATCTCTTCTACCAAAACTGTATCAGCAACAGGATGTGAAAAACGAAGTACGAGATAACCATGGACTGCTCCGCGTTCGCGAAGTTGAATCATCAACAAATTTTTTGATGGATTCCATGGCTCAGCATTCTTACCAAGTGCAATTAAAGCTTCGTCGTTATCCCATGAGCGCCAGACTTCACTGGGGAAAGTTTGTTTAGCTTGACCGGCATCGAAACCATATTCGCCTAAGAACTCGAGTGCATCATTGGGGTGCAAACGCCCGATGCGAGCACAGCACGCACCCACTGAGGCCATGTATTCCATGACCAAGGCGCGAGAAATCTCATCGCAGGTTGGGTGATAACTCAGCCAATCAATGAAAGCGCGAATGTCACGCATTAGAGCCACCTCGGTTCAAGTTCGGCCAAAATAGACCGTCATTTCACTCACCGCGTAATGGTCACCTATTTATGCGGGGGTAGCCCCACAATGACCAGTCAAACCTCGACTGGTCGTGGAATGGTCAGGGGGTGATTTTTAGAGACCGACCCAGCCGAATACCGTGCCAAGGAAAATTAGCTCTTCGTCAGAGTAAAGACTGCGCTTGTTGTACCCGTGCTTTTGACTGTGAGTACATAAGGTGCGCCAGGTAGCTTAAATGTCTCCCCTTCGAGAAAACCTGTCAGGATCCAATCGGAGGGTTCGGCTTCGGGATCTAGATCTACAACACTGGTCGGAAAATCATCATCATGTCTATGAATCAACATCGGGCCAACAATTTTGCCTTTAGGTTTTGTCCAAGCGGGCCCAATCATTCTTACTTGAATTTGGGGTTTATCGAGAAAACTATTGATTGAAATGCAACGATCTTCCCCCGGAATGTAGTACTCAAAGAAGTACCAGTTACCTTTATATAAGAATTGATACACAATATTGTCCGAAGCCAGCCTTGATTCATCAACGGTTGTATCAACACCGATTGTGAGGTTCTTTGCTTTCGGTGTGAAAAAAGTCGTTGCACGTTGAGTGGCGCTTAGAGTGGCGCTCGGACACCAGTCGTCACTACCCATCAAATCTCTAAAATCTCCATACTCGTTAACCGAACAATTTGTTGCATTAAACTTGGAGTAATCAGAGTTGTCACAGTAGATATTTGAAGAGTGGTAAAAGTTAAAGTTATGGCCGAGTTCATGAATCAATGTTGTTGAACCAAAAGATTTAAGGTTTATAGAACCTCCTCCTTGCTCACCTAGTCCTGCATACCCGCACGAGTCATAGATATTCACAGCAATTAAGTGCGTTCCGGTTGGGATTGATTTAAGGCCTGCAATTTTCATTGCCGTCTTTGTATCGGCTATGAAATTGCAATGCTTCACCGCAGTGCCTGGTTTACCAAATAAGAATTTGGGGGCCCCGAACTTCATTTTGCCGCGGGATGCTTGCTTCCAATATTTAATCGCTTCCGCAACAGTGCCCCTGGCATTGCTGGTCATTTCTCCCTCAGTAATTCCTGTGGTTGTCTCTCCTTCGTATGCGGTCCAAAAATCTGACTGGTCTGCAGGAGTTAAGCCAACGTAAATAATCTTATGCGTTGTACTCCAGTTAATCTTGGGTGTTGCAGCTGGTGCGATAGGCATAAAGGAAACTGTGAGGGCGACCGCAGTGATTACAACCAGGATTCTTTTCATGCGGTGCATTTCCGTATTTTAGTCTGCCTGTATTTCAATCCGATAGGGCTATCCGAATACCAAAGTGGGCCCAGACGGGCTCGAACCGTCGACCCACGGATTAAAAGTCCGTTGCTCTACCGACTGAGCTATAGGCCCCACTGCAACTAAATGCTGGCAGATTCTAGCGGAGTTTTAGTGGTTCTAGCGCCCTCGGGAAGCGCGCTGCAAGCGGTCGCAGATAGCGATGGCAAGGCCAGCTCCTATTGGTTGATCGACGCAGATACGTACGAGCTTTTGCGAATCACCTTCGCGAAGCGCGGCATAAAGTGTGCGCGCATAATCTTCAATTGATTCTGGTGCCGATAAACGGATAACACCCGCCGGAGTTTTCTTATCGCTCATTGCGATGTATCCATCACCAGGTTGTGGCTCTGTATCAAGCACAACTGTGGCTTGTGGTGCGTAATGATTTTCAAGTGAACCGCTGACGCGAATTTCAGATTGTGCTTCAGTGACTTTGAGTCCGGTAACTTCTTCGATCATTGCCTGCGTAATTGCGCCAGGGCGAAGTATGTGTGGGTTACTACCGGTGCAGTCGATGATCGTTGATTCGACGCCCACTTGTGATGGGCCGCCATCGAGGATTACATCTTCAGAGCTTAAGTAATCACTGAGTTCTTCGCGAACCGCTTCGGCTGTTGTGGGTGAGACATGTCCGAATCGATTAGCGCTAGGAGCTGCAATCCCATGTACGCCAATTTTTTTGGCTGAATCAAGCAGTGCCAGTGCAACGACGTGATCTGGAACGCGAAGTCCCACCGTGTCCTGTCCCCCAGTAATGAAATCACCAGCGGCTTCTGATCGTTGGAGGATGAGTGTCATTGGTCCAGGCCAAAAATTACGAGCAAGTGCAATTGCATATTCCGGAATCTCTTCGGCCCAATATCCAAGTTCGTTCATAGACGAGATGTGAACTATTAACGGATGATCTACAGGGCGTCCTTTGGCGAGATAAATCTTCGCCACAGCATCGACGTTGGATGCATCAGCGCCAAGGCCGTAGACAGTCTCGGTAGGAAAGGCCACCAGGTGGCCTGCCAATAGAGAGGTGGCGGCGTTGTTCATCGCATCTGCTGTGCAGCGGGATACGAATTGGCTATCGCTCATGTGCGCAATTATCCCTGCTTTTGCGAGAAGATAACCACATGGCAAAGCAACCGGTGAGGGTCTTACAGATCATTGCCCGCATGAATGTGGGTGGTCCTGCCGTCATCGTCGCCGATTTAATGCGCAGCATCGATGCTTCAAAGGTCGAACAGGTTTTGATTACAGGTTATTGCGATTCTGATGAGGCCGATTATTTAGAGACAGTTGCAACAGATATCAAGGCAACACGAATTGCTGGCCTGGGGCGCTCGGTCTCAGTAGTCTCAGATGTTCGCGCTTTTTTCGCGCTCGTTGCGATGATCAAAAAGATTGCACCTGATGTGATTCATACGCACACTGCTAAAGCTGGAGTCCTTGGACGATTAGCTGCAATCTTGGCTGGGAGAAGCGCAAAGCGAGTACATACCTTTCATGGACATCTCCTGCATGGGTATTTCAGCGGGTGGAAAGTAAAGCTTGTGATTGCGATCGAAAAGTTCTTGGCTAAGCGGACTGATGTTTTGGTCGCAGTCGGCAATCAAGTCAAGGATGATCTGTTGGCAGCAGGTATTGGTAAAGCTGATCAATATCGCGTCTTCTTTCCAGGTCTAGTTGAGCCAAAGAAGATTTCGAAAGATGTTGCCCGCCAGCAATTTGAGATGGGTGCTGCTGATGTATATGTGGCGTATGTGGGGCGAATGACAGGTATTAAAAGACCAGATCGATTACTTAATACTGCAGCTGAAATCAAGGCACGCAATCTGCCTGTGAAATTTATCGTTGCCGGTGAGGGTGATCTCTTTGAGACTACAAAGAATGATGCGGAACGACGCGATCTACCTGTCACATTCTTGGGGTGGCGCAAAGATATTGGCGCACTCTTTGCAGCGAGTGATATCGCTATTTTGACTAGTGATAATGAAGGAATCCCACTTACCTTGATTCAGGCCGCGCAGGCATCAGTACCGATTGTCGCAACTGAAGTGGGTTCTATTGGTGACATCGTGGTGCATGAAGTAAATGGGTATCTCGTAGATAGTGAGCCTGCTGCACTTGCGGATGCTCTGCAGAAGCTAGCGATTGACCCTGTTTTGCGCGAAATCATGGGTAAAGCAGGGCAAGAAAGGACCAGTCGTTATTTCTCGCTAGAAAAAATGTGTGCAGATCACACAGAGTTGTATCAGTTGCTACACAGATAAACGTTATAAAGAAGTGCGATACTTACCTCATGAAACTCACAAAGAAATACATCGCAATCCCAGTAGTCGCACTTGTCGCAGCAGCAGCCTTTGCCTTGCCGGCATCGGCTGCAACTCCAGAGCGCTATGTCACCGTTAATGCAGAGGGCGTCGTCCAGGTAACTCCTGATGCAGTGCGTATCAATGCTTCAGTCTCACTCGTAGCTGGTACCAGCGCGCAGGCGTTGTCAAAAACTTCAACTGCTGCAGCTAAGGTCCGCGCAGCACTTGTGGCAAAGAAAATTGCAACAAAGGACATTAAGACAACCAGTATCACTGTCTATCCTGAGTACAACTACACACAAGACAAAGGTTCAGTGCAGATTGGCTACCGCGCATCCCAGAGCTTTGAAGTCATCGTCCGCAACGCAGCAAGTGCAGGCGCAGTCGTTGATGATGTAGTCGCAGCTGCTGGAGATGATGTGCAGATTCAAGGTGCAACACCGTTTGTTCTTGATTCAGCAAAGGCAACAGCATCAGCACGTGCAGCAGCAGTTGCTAATGCCCGTGCAAAGGCGAAGTCATATGCAGAGCTTCTCGATGTAAAGCTTGGCAAAGTGACTTACCTTGTTGAGAATTCAAGCCCAGTGTCATATGCGCCAATCATGGGCGTTGCAAAAGCGGCTGATACTGGTGCAACCGAGATTGATCTTGGAAACCAAGATGTCACGGTCTCGATCACAATTCGTTGGAGCTTGCTCTAACTCATGGCAGAAGCCAGAAAGCTTGATGCGGCACTCGATGCGCTCGTACATGACGGGTCGCTGAGCGCCGCTCAAGCTGATCTGGTTCGCACGCAATATCAAGCAACAGAAGAGCCATCTGATTCACGAAAAAGTGTTTTGGCGGAAATCGCTGGATACCTTGGTGGTGCCTTTGTAGTTATCGCCGTAACAATCGTTACCGCCCGTCAATGGGAAGCATTCACAGAACTACAACGCGGAATCCTCTTTGGCGCACTCGCGATAGCACTCTTTGCTCTTGCACTTTTTATAGGAACAAGTACTGCGGTGAAATCGCGATTAGCGGGATTACTCTTTGGGCTATCTGCTGCAAGTACGACAGGTACCTTGGCAATCATTGACCCCAACCGTGACGCTCCGACAATTGCCTTTTTGGCAGGTACTGCAATTGCCTTACTCGGGTATTACTTTGTCCAAACTTTTGTAGGTCACGTTGTTCTCTTTGGATACATATTTATCACCGGAATTATGGCTCTCTCTGATCTGATGCCAGATGGCGCTGGAATGGCAATCTATGTCGGAAGCTATTTTCTGGTATTAGGTGGTGCGTGGACCTTCTTCACTTATCGCAACTATGTCGACAGATTGCTCGGATATATCTTCGGCGGAGCTACTCTCTTTATCGCAACACAAGTTCTCTTCATCGATGCAGAACATTGGCTCGCTTATCTATCAATGATTGCAGTCGCCGGTACAACAGCATGGCTCTACCTTCGAGTGCATGCATGGCCATTAGTTTTGACTGCGGTCTTAACGACAACTGTTGGTGTTGGTGAATTTGTCGCAGAGACTTTGGGTGGATCTTTAGGTTCAGCCCTCGGACTCTTCGCAGCAGGTGCCGCCCTTGTCACAAGCTCGCTATTGGCCCTTCGAAATAAGCGAGAAAACCCAGTAGAACCAGAAGAAATAGCGCAGTAAATCTCGTTTTGGTTTTAGGTCTTATCCACGGGTACGATAGGCCAGCCTTTAACGTCCCCATCGTCTAGGGGCCTAGGACATCGCCCTTTCACGGCGGTAACACGGGTTCGAATCCCGTTGGGGGCACGAAGAAGTAAGCAGTTCTCTGCTTCCTCATCTACCTGTAAAGGTAGGAGGAGATGAGCAGAGTGCGATTTGATTCGCGAAGCTCTTACTTCCTTGGAAAGGCCCAGTAGCGCAGTTGGTTAGCGCGCCGCCCTGTCACGGCGGAGGTCGCGGGTTCAAGTCCCGTCTGGGTCGCGAGTAGAGAGTGTCCACACACTCTCTACTTTTTACCTTTCACCTACGTTTACGGAGGTGCAGGACCACAACTAAATATTGGCTCGGTAGCTCAGTTGGTACGAGCGCGCGACTGAAAATCGTGAGGTCGACAGTTCGATCCTGTCCCGAGCCACTTGTGTTTTAGAAATTAACCAGCAGAGCCAGAACCAGATGGTCCTGCTTTGCGTTGCACCTGAGGTGCACCACCACTTCGTTGGCCGCCGCGGATCTTTGATCCACCGCTTGTTCCACCTGATGATCCTGGACCTGCGCCTTTATTTTTCTTTGCTTCTAGGGCAGCAGCCATCTTCGCTTTAACATCATCAACTGGGTTTTCACCTTTTGAATTATCTTGGTTAGCCATGAGTGCAGTCTACCCCTCAGATGGAATTCTTAAGAAGAATACGAGTTTTGCAATCCATGCAATCGCAGCGATGGAAATTAACTGCCAACCTAAAGTATCTGGCCAGGTGTAGACGGCCAATGCCATTGCGCCATAGAAGGCAGCCATCGCCCAGAGCGTCAGCGCGGTGACTTTTCGCGATAGACCAACGCGCATCAAGCGATGTGAAAGGTGATCTCGTCCGCCTTGAAATGGTGAAATCCCGCGATGTAAACGCGAGATCACTGCAACTGTTGTATCCAAAATCGGAGTCGCCATCAAAAGAGCTGGGATCGCAAATGATTTCTCTTGCGGAATGATTCCTGGGCTAAGGCGAATTGTCAGTACCGAGATGATGATTCCGAGGAAGAGCGCACCGGCGTCGCCCATATAGATCTTTGCGGGATGGCGATTCCAGATGAGAAAACCAGCGGTTGCACCTGCGGTAACGATGGCAAGTGCGCTGACCAGAATCTGCTGGCGATCGAAGGCGATAAAGAAGAGGAAGAGTGAGATAACGGCGACTGTGCCGGCAGCGCCACCATCGTGGTTATCAAAGAAGTTAATGGAGTTACAGACGCCAACAATCCATAAGACTGAGATTGTGTAATTCAGAAAGGTATTTCCAAAGGCAACGCCCATAGTGTCAGTAACTGTCAGAATGACAGCGACAACGATTCCGGTGAATGTCTGTGCGATCAGACGTGGCCATGGTTGTAGACCTTTGAGATCATCGATCAGACCCATGATTGCGATTGCAATTGCTGGAACTAAGACAAAACTGGCAAGACGGAAATTCTCCATCGTGAAATCTTCAACGAGCAATGCGGCATAAGAGGCACTGACCACTCCGATCGCAATTGCAACGCCACCTAAATACGGAACTGGCTCTTTTTGAACTTTGCGTTCGAGAGTTGGTGCATCAACTGCTCCGACAGAAAGTGCGATCTTGCGCATGATCGGAGTGAGGAGCCCAACAAAGATAAATGTCAGCGCACCAAGGAGTAGGTATTTACTAAAGGAGATATCACTCATGAGAAGAACCTAAAATTACTGAGCCTTAAAATAATTTGCGCGAAGATCATCAACTTCTGATTTGCGATAACGACGATGTCCACCAAGTGTGCGAATTGAGGTGAGTTTTCCTGCCTTTGCCCAACGTGTAACAGTCTTTGGATCTACGCCAAATAAATCGGCGACTTCGCGTGGAGTCAGGAGAACTTCCGCATCAGGTAGACGACTCATTGCTCTCCTTAGAACTTTCGTTTAAATACGGGGGACAGATCATGTCCGATTTGCCCCGCAATGCACCGAAGTATCCCCGTTTTGCAGGGGTCTTGGCAAGATCAAGGCCAGCTAGAAAGCAGTCTCGTAAGCCTGCACGCTACGCCAACGTCGCACAAGTCGTTCATATCCGCGGCCAGCAACTGCGCCATCGCCTTCGGCTAATCCGTCGAGAGAGAGCAACACATCTTCAATCGATGTATCTGCCACAAGTCCATCTTCACCTTCATGTGTGAGTGCGGTGGAGAGATATCCGGCAAGCCCACCGTAATCAAGTTCGACGAGTGATTCAGGATGAAAAATCTCAAGCCATTCAAGGAGGTTTTCAATTTCTTGTTCAACGGGTCCAACACCAAATGCACCAACAACTGTTTCGTGCGCTTTCATCGTGCGAGTTTTTGCAAGTGCAATTGTGGTACGTGCTCTAGAAAACGGTCCGTTCTGATCGCTACCGATTTCGCGTTCATTCGGTGTAAATATCGAAAACCAGCGCGGAGGAATTACCCAGGTCTCACTTAGCGTGTGCGGCACAAGTTCGTCCGCAAAATCCATTCCACTTGTGATTACTTCTTCTAGCGCAGGGGAGACAAAGAAGTGAGATAGTGGCGGCGGGAATTGTCCTTTGAAACTTTCGAGTGCTGCCCAACAACGTGTTGCCGTTGACCAAGGACAGATATAGCGAGCGCCTTCGAGATCGAGAATGTGTGCACCATCTGGTCGCGCATTAGGTGGTTGCGGAAATATCACGCGCTCGAGCGCAAGTCTTTGTTCTTCTTCACGCGAATTGTGATCAGCTGAAAGTGATTGCCAACGAAGTCGATCGACGGGATCGAAGGCTTCAAGTGGTTCAAATACGCGCAGCGATGCAACGTAAGGTGTTGGAAGCATTGTCAATCGCGCTAGTTACGCACGAGGGATGTAATTGCCTTCGGCGAAGGGATCGTCATCCTCACGGTTATCAGTTGCTGGTGCATCACCATGAAGTTCTTTAGCGAGGCGATCAAGATCCATCTCTTGTGAGTTGTACTTGAGATCGCGGGCTACTTTTGTCTGTTTAGCTTTTGCACGGCCTCTACCCATGGGGCGGCCTCCTTACCAATAGCTTTTATCTGCGTGGGCGCACTTTAGCGCGATTTGTAGGTCCCAGCCAAAGCGGCAGATCCACGCGTGCCGAGGGTGGTTTTGACCTCTCCCGCTACCCAAGCCTTCATGCCACGGGCGGCCAATGAGGCGATGGTGAGCTCGGCTACGCCTGGATCAACGATGGCGACCATGCCGATTCCGGCGTTCCAGGTGCGCTCCATATCTGCCTGCGGCACCTTGGCCAAGTCGGCTAGATATTGCATCTCGTGCGGCAGCGACCAGGTGCTGCGATCGTAGGTGGCGGTTAAGCCATCTGGAATTACGCGAGCGGTGTTATCTGCCAGCCCCCCACCTGTGATGTGGGAAAAAGTGCGCAAGTTTTCTTTGAGGCTTCGGATCAGCGCCAGACAATCAAGTGCGTAGATCTCGGTTGGTGTTAAAAGCACTTCACCAAGTGTGCGACCGAAATCTGCGTTGTGTGCGGTGATATCAATTTTCTCTGTGGCGATTATGTGGCGCACGAGTGAGAAACCATTTGCGTGGATACCTGAAGCTGGCATGGCAATTAATACATCGCCAGATTTAACGCGATGTGCGCCAAGTTGTAGATGTGCATCGACAACACCAGTGGCAGCACCTGCGATATCGAATTCATCCTCGCCAAGGAGTCCTGGGTGCTCGGCAGTTTCGCCACCAACAAGTGCGGTGCCTGCCTTTTCACAACCGCGTGCGATTCCAGCAACAATTGCTGCGATTCGTTCTGGGATTACTTTTCCTACAGCGATGTAATCCGTCATAAAGAGCGGTTCTGCGCCACAGACAACTAAGTCATCGACCACCATAGCGACAAGATCTTCACCGATGGTGTCGTACTTACCAAGGATGCGAGCAATTTCAGTTTTTGTGCCAACGCCGTCAGTCGATGTGGCAAGAAGTGGTTGTTGCATGGACTTCATTGCACTGGCATCAAAGAGTCCAGCAAAGCCGCCGATGCCACCGATTACTTCTTTACGTGATGCTTTGGCAATCGATGCCTTCATTAATTCAACGGCGAGATCACCGGCATCAATATCTACGCCCGCATCTTTATATGTGCTCATGGGTTTTGATCCAATATCTCAAGGCGCAATTTACCGTCAGAGAGATCTGTCGGGATAGCGATCGGATACTGCCCTGTAAAGCATGCTGTACATAGCTTTTCAGCCGGTACATGGGTGGCATCGATCAACCCTTCAGCACTGACATAGCCAAGTGAATCAGCACCGATGGATCTACGGATCTCTTCAACTTCAAGGCCACTGGCGATCAGTTCTGCGCGCGTTGCAAAGTCGATGCCGTAGAAACAAGGCCACTTTACGGGTGGGCTGGAAATACGTACGTGAATTTCAAGTGCACCTGCCTCGCGCAACATGCGAACGATGGCGCGTTGAGTATTTCCGCGAACAATTGAATCGTCGACAACAACGATTCGCTTGCCTTCGATGATTTCGCGCAATGGATTGAGTTTAAGGCGAATACCAAGTTGTCGAATGGTCTGTGAAGGTTGAATAAATGTGCGACCGACATATGAGTTTTTTACAAGTCCAAGACCGTATGGGATTCCAGATTCTTGGGCGTATCCAATCGCCGCAGGTGTTCCAGATTCTGGCACTGGAATGACAAGATCTGCTTTTACTGGTGCTTCGATTGCAAGTTTCTTTCCGATACGTACACGTGTTGCATGCACGCTCTGTCCTGCAATCGAAGTATCTGGGCGAGCAAGATAGACATATTCAAAGATGCAACCTTTAGGTTCAGGGGCTGCCCACATCTGCGAACGAATTCCATCTTCGTTAATGATTAAGAATTCACCTGGTTCAACTTCACGAACAAATGCGGCGCCGACAATGTCTAGGGCGGCAGATTCGGATGCGACAACCCAACCACGTTCAAGTTTTCCGATTACAAGTGGACGAACACCGTGGCGATCGCGTGCAGCATATAAGGTGCGCTCATCCATAAAGACGAGCGAGAAGGCACCTTCTAGAAGCGGCAATACAGCTAGTGCGCTTGCTTCCACATTTTTCTCATGCTGCAGACCAATTAACGCAGTCATGATCTCGGTATCAGTTGTTGCACCGCGCTCGTTCTTGGCAGGCGGTTCAAGTTTTGCCACCATCTCAGCGAGATCACCGGTATTGGTGAGGTTGCCATTGTGGGCTAAAGCCAGTGTGCCGTACTTAGTTGGGCGCAAGGTTGGCTGAGCATTTATCCAGGTGCTTGAACCAGTGGTGCTGTAACGCGTATGGCCGATAGCAAGATCGCCGGGAAGTGTTGCTAGATCTGATTCGGTAAATACTTGTGAGACAAGGCCCATATCTTTAAAGACAACAATGCGATCTCCATCTGATGTTGCAATACCCGCAGATTCTGTTCCGCGATGTTGCAGCGCATAGAGACCGTAGAAAGTTAGCTTTGCAACTTCTTCATCAGGTGCCCAGACTCCAAAAACGCCACATGCATCCTGTGGACCTTTATCGTCCCCTGGGTAGTTGTGATTGAGTAATCCATCAGCGCGGCGACTCATGAAGAGATCCTATTCTGCAGAGGTAAGAGCGTCGATAGATCGGCGCGCGCACCTGATGCATTAATGAGACCTTCGCCAAGAGCATCTGCCCACTTTTTTTCACCGTGTACAAGGGCCAACCAGGTATCTGCATCCATCTCAATCACATTGGCTGGAGTTCCACGGGTATGCGTTGGACCTTCACCACATTGCACTGCTGCATACGGCGGGATCCGAACTTCAATCGCACGGCCAGGAGAAAGGCGGACAAGTTCTGCCAGGGATGCCTTTACCTTTTCGAGGATGATGGGATCGCGCATTTCTTATCCAAATAGTTTCTGGAATGTAGATGTGTGGGCGGTGCGAAGATCAGCAAGTGAAATTTCGACATCGTTGATCACAAGTGCGTTACCGCCTGTGGTACCAAGGTGAGTCAGTGGGATATCTCCCGCTGCAGCTTTTAGCGCTGCAGCCTTTGCTGGTTCGATTGCTACAACAACGCGTCCAGGAGTCTCAACAAGTAAATTGATTCCAGGATTGTTCAGAGTAATTGTTGCGCCAACGTTATGGCGTAGAACCATCTCAGTCAGTGTTGCAGTAAGTCCACCTTGGCTTAAGTCGTGGGCTGCGGTAAAAATCTGCTCAGTGCGACCTTTAACCAATAGCTTGATGAGCTTCATTTCACGCTGCAAATCAGCGGTTGGCGCTTGTCCCCCGCGCATACCGTGCAGATAGGCCCATTCAGATCCAGAGAGGTTCTCATCACTTGCACCAATTAGGTACAACTCAAGTCCAGCGCGATCAAAACTCATCGGTGTGCGAGTGCGCACATCATCAATGACGCCAAGAACTCCAATGACTGGTGTTGGCAAGATTGCAACATCACCGGTCTGGTTATAGAAAGAAACGTTGCCGCCTGTAACAGGAAGTCCCATCTCAAGACATCCATCTGCCAACCCGCGCACAGTCTCTGCAAATTGCCACATCACACCTGGATCTTCAGGGGATCCAAAGTTGAGACAGTTTGTTACTGCAAGTGGAATCGCACCCGCGGTTGCAATATTGCGTGATGCCTCGGCTAATGCGAGCTTGGCACCCTCATATGGATTTAAGTAAGACCAATTTGCATTGGCATCGGTGGCAACAGCAACACCAAGGTGTGTTTTCTCATCGATGCGCACCATTCCAGAATCATCTGGCTGTGATTGCACTGTGTTGCCCTGAACATAACGATCGTATTGATTGGTCACCCAACTCTTATCAGCCAAGTTAGGAGTTGCTGCCATCATCAGGATTGCAGCTTTAATCTCTTGCGCACTCTGTGGAATAACAGGGTTAATTACTTCGGCGTTAACCCGCGCAATATATGCCGGTTCAGCCAATGGTCGAGAGTAAACCGGACCTTCATGTGCGACGGTGCGTGGTGGAACATCAACGATCAATTCGCCGTGCCAGGTAATTTCAAGGCGATCGCCATCTGTGACCACACCAATAACTGTGACAGTGACATCCCACTTCTTGCAGATTTCAAGGAAGCGATCAATCTTGCTTGGTTCAACGATTGCGCACATACGTTCTTGCGACTCTGACATCAAAATTTCTTCTGGAGATAGCGTGGCATCGCGTAGTGGAACACGGTCTAACTCGACCTTCATTCCTCCGCTGCCACCTGAAGCTAGCTCGCTGGTGGCGCACGATAAGCCTGCCCCGCCTAGATCTTGGATGCCTACAACGAGATCTTCTGCAAAGATCTCTAGTGAACATTCAATAAGTACTTTCTCAACAAAGGGATCACCGACCTGTACTGCAGGACGCTTTGCTGGACCAGTTGCTTCAAATGTTTCAGAAGCTAAGACAGATACGCCACCGATTCCATCGCCGCCAGTCTTTGCACCGTAGAGCACAACGAGATTTCCAGCACCAGCTGCCTTAGCCAATTTAATGTCGCTATGTTTCATCACGCCGACGCAGAGTGCGTTGACAAGTGGATTACCTAAGTAGGTCTCATCAAATACAACTTCGCCGCCGATATTTGGTAGCCCTAAACAGTTTCCATATCCGCCGACTCCGGCGATAACTCCTGGCAAGACACGTTTTGTATCAGGTGCATCTGCAGGACCAAAGCGAAGTGGATCCATTACAGCAATTGGTCGCGCGCCCATCGTTAAAATATCGCGAACGATTCCACCAACTCCAGTTGCGGCACCTTGGTATGGCTCAATAAATGATGGATGGTTATGTGACTCGACTTTAAATGTGACTGCATAGCCTTGTCCGACATCTACAACGCCAGCATTTTCACCAATGCCCACAAGAAGTGCATCAGACTTAACGGCCTTATCACCAAATTGCTTCAGGTGAACTTTGGAAGATTTATAAGAACAATGTTCAGACCACATCACTGAGTACATCGCTAGCTCTGAAGATGTTGGGCGGCGGCCCAAGATCTCCTTAATGCGTGCGTACTCATCACCTTTAAGGCCAAGTTCTGCAAAAGGTTGTGTTGTGTCGGGATTTGCTGTGGCAATTGCAACGGTATCTAAAGCCATTACTTCACCATCGCTTTCAAAACTGAGGTGAAGAATCCAAGGCCATCAGTACTTGGACCAGTAAGAGTTTCGATTGCATGCTCTGGATGAGGCATCAAACCAACGATATTTCCACGCTCATTTGTAATGCCTGCAATGAGATTTCGTGATCCATTTGGGTTTTCGCCTACATAGCGAGCAACAATTCGCCCTTCACCTTCTAGCTGTGCCAAAGTCTGATCATCACATTGGAATGAACCTTCGCCATTTTTTAACGGAATAACAATCTCTTGACCTTGGGTGTAATTAGAGGTCCACGCGGTTGAATTGTTTTCAATAACAAGCTTCTGATCACGGCAGAGAAAGTGGAGATCTTTATTGCGGGTTAGAGCGCCAGGTAGAAGATGCGCCTCACAGAGAACTTGGAATCCGTTACAGATACCAAGAAGTGGCATTCCACCATTTGCTGCATCAATAACTTTTGTCATGACAGGTGCAAAGCGACTGATGGCTCCACAACGCAAGTAATCACCGTAAGAAAAACCGCCTGGCAAGATCACTGCATCTACACCTTTAAGGTCTGCATCGTCGTGCCACAATGAAATTGCAGTTGTTCCAGCCACTGATGCTGCACGTAGCGCATCTCGATCATCGAGAGTGCCAGGAAAAGTGATGACACCTACCTTCATGCCTGCACCTTTATGACATATGTTTCGATGACCGGATTAGCAAGAAGTGTTGCTGCAGCTTTCTCAATATCTGCCATCTGTGCAGCAGTTGGCGTTCCTTCAATCTCAATTTCAAATTTCTTTCCTTGGCGCACACTCTTTGCAAAGGTAAAACCAAGACGGGGAAGGGCGGCACCTACTGCAACACCTTGTGGATCTAAAATCTCTGGCTTGAGCATTACTTCTACAACGATGATCGCCATTGTTATTCCCCTTAGAACTTACTGCCGGTGATTGTGTAATACGCCTGGTGGTATCGCTGCGCAGTTTTCTCGATGATCTCTGCGGGCAATTCTGGTGGCGGGCTCTTCTTATCCCAACCTGATGATGTGAGGTAATCGCGGACAAATTGCTTATCAAATGATGCGCCAGGATTTGTTGCATCCCAAAAGCGTGAAGAATCAGGCGTTAGCGCCTCATCTCCAAGGGTGATCTCACCGTTTTCATCGAGACCGAATTCAAATTTAGTATCCGCCAAAATAATGCCGCGAGATGAGGCAAAGTCCGCTGCTTCTGAATAGAGCTTAAGTGTGTAACTCTGCAACGCCTCTGCGTGATCTTTACCAACGATGGCACCAGCTGCATCGAAATCTATATTGATGTCGTGATCACCTATGGCTGCCTTTGTTGCTGGGGTAAATATTGGCGTCGGTAGTTGTGAGCCATCGACCAGGCCATCAGGTAGTTCGATCCCACAGACTTTCTTATCTTCCTGATACTCCTTGAGTCCGCTTCCGGTGAGATAACCGCGTGCAACACATTCAATCTCAAACATTTTCAGTGGCTTCACGATGACTGCTCGGTCGCTGACCTCATCAGGAACATCATCGCTAATAATGTGATTACCAATAATGTCTTCGAGTAACTCAAACCAGAAGAGCGAGAGCTGAGTAAGAATTGCACCTTTATCTGGAATTGTTGATGGAAGTACCCAATCAAATGCGCTGATGCGATCTGAGGCTACGAGAAGAATTTCACCAGATTCATTTGTGTAGAGATCGCGAACTTTTCCAGTGCGCAGATGATCCCACCCAGAAACCTGTGGTGCCGGCGGTGGACCGGCAAGGCCGAAGCCGCTCACCGAATAGAGCCGGGTTTGTACTGCGCTGCGGCAGGATGCGCGGATGTAATCGCCTCAATGCGACTAACAACTCGAGCAATATGCTGGCGAGCATCGCCAGTAAATTCAAGTGGTGCACTGATTAGTTGATCAAGTGCTTTTCTATCAAGTGGAATTCGCGCATCAGCGGCTAGCGCATCAAGCATTGTGTTTGCTTGTCCTTCGCGCATTGCAAGAGCAGCTTTCACTGCATGCTCCTTAATTACTTCGTGTGCGACTTCGCGACCAACGCCAGCCTTGACCGCTGCCATCAAAATCTTTGTAGTTGCCAGAAACGGTAGGTAGCGCTCGAGTTCTGCTGCAATCACTGCAGGAAATGCTCCGAATTCATTAAGCACTGTCAGAGTTGTTTCAAGAAGCCCATCCATGGCGTAGAAGGCATCTGCAATTGCGACGCGGCGCACAACGCTGCATGAAACATCGCCTTCATTCCATTGATCGCCAGCAAGTTCAGAGACCATCGATGAATATCCGCGCAGGATTACTGCAAGGCCGTTGACGCGTTCACATGAACGTGTATTCATCTTATGCGGCATCGCAGAAGATCCCACTTGGCCTTGTTTAAAGCCTTCGGTTACGAGCTCGGCACCTGCCATCAAACGGATAGAAGTTGCAAGCGATGATGGTGATGCTGCAAGTTGTACCAACGTTGTTAAAACATCGTAATCAAATGATCGTGGATAGATCTGACCAGTTGAATCAAGTACGCGAGAGAAGCCAAGTTCGGCGGCAACTTTCTGCTCGAGTGAGTGATGCGCCTGCGATGAACCTAAGAGATCAATTGAATCTTGTGCGGTTCCTACTGGACCTTTGATTCCGCGCATTGGGTAACGCTCTTGCAGCGCAACTAAACGCTCGTAAGCAAAGAGAAGTTCTTCGGCCGCGCTTGCAAATCGTTTTCCAAGTGTTGTGATCTGTGCCGGAACATTATGTGAACGTCCTGCAATTGGTTGATCGGCATAGAGCGCAGCCTTTGCAGCCAACGCTGCCAGTGTTGCGATGACTTTGTCGCTAATGAGATCAAGGCCATTTTTAATCTGCAGCGCTTCAATATTTTCAGTTAAGTCGCGGCTTGTCATTCCCGCATGGATTGCCTCATGTCCTGCAAGTGCGTTGAATTCTTCAATGCGAGCCTTTACATCGTGACGTGTAACTTTTTCACGCGCATCAATTGATGCAAGATCAACTTTGGTGATTACCTTTTCATAATCTGCGATCACTGAATCAGAGATTGCATGTCCGAGCGCTGATTGCGCACGCGCTACTGCGATCCAAAGCTTGCGCTCTGCGATGATTTTTTCTTCAGGGGCAAAGATGGCGCGCATCTGCGCGGATGCATATCGGTTCGCTAATACGCTCACTGGTGCATTCTCCCTTACTTAATTCTCTACCTGGGCTAGCGACGCAACCAGGGCGATATCACTCCGGTAAAAAGAGCCCTCGAGGTCGATGGTAGAAATCTGTGAGTAGGCGCGATGGCGGGCTGATTCGAGATCGTCACCGATTCCAGTCACCGTCATGACGCGGCCACCATTTGAGATGAGCGATCCATCTCGTTCGGCGGTGCCAGCATGGAAAACAATTGTTGAAGCGCTAGGTGCTGGTGCTGTAATCGGTAAACCAACGACAGGAGATTGCGGATATCCCTCTGATGCAAGAACCACAGTGACAGCAGATTGATCTCTCCAGTGCAGAACTGTGTCGTCAAGATCGCCAGTTGCAGCCTTGTAAAGCAAATCTGCAAGTGGTGTAACCAATCGTGGAATCAACACTTGTGTTTCAGGATCACCAAAGCGAGCATTAAATTCAATAACTTTAAGTCCGCTCTTTGTGAGTGCAAGACCGGCATAGAGAAGTCCGATAAATGGAGTTCCGCGAGCTGCCATCTCTGCAACAACGGGTGCTAAAACTTTTTCGTAAGTCTCTTCGACAATACCAACAGGTGCCCATGGCAGCGGTGAGTAAGCACCCATTCCACCAGTATTTGGTCCTTGATTGTTATCCAGGGCTCTCTTGAAATCTTGCGCTGGCTCCATCGCCAGAACATTTCTGCCATCACAAATCCCAAAGAGTGAAATTTCAGGACCATCTAAGAATTCTTCAATCACAACGCGGTCACATGAAAGCGCATGTGCAAGTGCTTCAGCACGATCGTTGGTGACGACAACACCTTTACCCGCAGCCAGGCCATCATCTTTAACAACATATGGGGCACCAAATGAATCAAGTGCTGACTCAATTTCTGATTGGGTGCTGCAAGTAAAGCTCTTCGCAGTCGGTACGCCAGCATCTCGCATCACACCTTTTGCAAAATCTTTCGATCCTTCTAGCGCAGCGGCAGCCTTTGATGGACCAAAGGTGGCAATACCTGCAGCGCGCAAAACATCTGCTGCGCCATTTACAAGTGGAACTTCAGGACCAATAACGACAAGATCGACGCCAAGTGATTGTGCCAGGCTCAGAATTGCTTGGTTATCAGTGATTGCAAGGGGATGCGTTGTTGCGATCTCTGCAATACCTGGGTTTCCAGGTGCAACATGTAGTTCGCTGCACTTTTTATCTTCCTTGAGTCCTAGTGCGAGTGCGTGTTCGCGACCACCGCTTCCGACTAGGAGGATTTTCATGGTTTAGATGAAATCCTTTACGACAATTGTCTGATCTCGACCCGGCCCAACGCCGATTGCACTCATCGGTGCACCTGAGATTTTTTCAAGGAAGGCGATGTAGGCCTGTGCATTCTTTGGAAGATCGCTAAGTTTGCGAGCACCAGAGATATCTTCACTCCAGCCTGGGAGATATTCATAAATTGGTTTTGCGTGATGGAAATCAGATTGTGATGAAGGAAGTTCTTCAACGCGCTTGCCATCAATCTCATATGCCACACACACTGGAATCTGTTCCCAGCCAGTTAGAACATCGAGCTTGGTAAGGAAGAAATCTGTCAGACCGTTCACGCGCACCGCGTAACGTGCAATTGGTGCGTCATACCAACCGCAGCGACGAGCGCGACCAGTTGTTACACCGATCTCGCCACCGATAGTGCGAAGTTTTTCACCATCTTCATCAAAGAGCTCTGTGGGGAAAGGTCCAGATCCAACGCGAGTTGTATATGCCTTAACAATTCCAATAACGCGACCGATCTGTGTTGGTCCAATTCCGGAACCTGTGCACGCGCCGCCTGCCGTTGGATTTGATGATGTGACATATGGATATGTTCCATGATCAACATCGAGCAGAGTTCCTTGTGAACCTTCAAGAAGTACACGCTTTCCAGCCTTGAGCGCCTGATCAAGAAGAAGGACTGTATCTGCAACATATGGGCGCAAAATCTCTGCATATCCAAGGTATTCAGCTAAGACATCATCCACTTCAATGTTCTTGCGATTAAAGACCTTGATCAGAATCTGGTTCTTATCGCGCAACGCTGCCTCAAGTTTCTGGCGCAAGATAGATGGATCAAAGAGATCTTGTACGCGAATACCGATGCGGTTGATCTTGTCGGCATATGCAGGGCCAATTCCGCGACCTGTTGTGCCGATCTTTGATTTACCTAGGAAACGCTCAGTCACCTTATCGATGGTGCGGTGATACGGAGTGATCAAGTGCGCATTTGTTGAGATAACAAGTTTTGAACAATCGATTCCGCGTTCAGTTAAGCCCTTAATCTCTTCGAGCAATACGCCTGGATCAATCACAACACCGTTGCCGATTACCGGAACAACATTGGGAGAGAGAATTCCTGATGGAAGAAGATGCAGCGCATATTTTTGATCACCGATAACAACAGTGTGTCCTGCGTTATTGCCACCTTGATAGCGAACTACATAATCAACGCGATCGCCAAGGATGTCGGTTGCTTTACCCTTGCCCTCATCGCCCCACTGTGCTCCCAGCAGAACTAATGCAGGCATGGTTAAAACCTCTCTCCTTGTTTATAAACGAATATTACTTGCGAAGTGATGTTCCTGTTGATCGAAGATCTTCACACGCATGAACGACACGAGCAGCCATTCCAGCTTCGGCTGCTTTGCCCCATGCACGTGGGTCATATGCCTTCTTATTTCCGACTTCGCCATCGATCTTCAAGACACCGTCGTAGTTCTTGAACATGTGCTCAACAACTGGACGAGTAAATGCGTATTGGGTATCGGTATCGATATTCATCTTGATCACACCGTAATCAAGTGATTCGCGGATCTCAGAGAGAAGTGATCCTGAACCACCGTGGAAAACAAGGTCCATAGGCTTACTTCCGGCGGCAAGGCCAAGCTTTGCTGAAACTGCTTCCTGAAGAGTATGCAGAATCTTTGGCTGCAGAACGACGTTACCTGGCTTGTAAACACCGTGAACGTTTCCAAATGTTGCAGCAACCATGTAACGAGCAGCAGGATCGTTACCGAGAGTTTCAAGTGTAAGTAGCGCATCCTCTGGCGTTGAGTACAACTTCGCGTCGTGCTTTGCCTCAATGCCATCTTCTTCGCCACCAACGACGCCGATTTCAATTTCAAGAATAGTGCGCGCAGCAACTGACTTTGCAAGCAGTTCCTTTGCAACTTTCATATTCTCCGGCATATCAACTGCTGATCCATCCCACATATGTGAGTTAAACAATGGAGCCTTGCCATCTTTAATACGCTGTGCGCCGAAATCAAGAAGTGGGCGCATAAAGCCATCGAGCTTCTCAGCTGGGCAGTGATCTGTGTGGATTGCAATGTTGACGTTGTAATTCTTTGCGACAACGTGTGCGAACTCGGCGAGCGCAACTGCGCCATCGACCATGTTCTTTACTGTGGAGCCTGATGCGTATTCAGCACCGCCCCACGAAAATTGGATGATTCCATCTGATTCAGCCTCGGCGAATCCGCGAATCGCAGCGATGACGGTCTGTGACGATGAGACGTTGATTGCAGGGTATGCAAATGCGCCAGCTTTCGCGCGATCCAACATCTGGCCGTAAATTTCAGGGGTTGCAATTGGCATTGTGACTCCAGATTGTGCTCGGTTGCTCGCAGAATTTTGATTGCGAGTTGTAATCCTTCGCCGAGCGCGTCATTGAGTCGACTTCGGGCTTACGGCTAATCCAACCACTTACCTGGGGGTATGAAAAATCGCCATGCGCCAGGGAGGCTATTCCCTTGGCCACATGGCGATCTCTACGCTCAATGGAGGCTAGCTGGGCGATTTCATGGATGGAGCGTCTTTTGGAGGAAGGCGATCAGGGCAGCCAACATGGCCGGACTTGCCAAGATTTTGAGCAGGATTGCAAAGAAGCTAACTAACATTTTTGATCCATTCTGTAGTGATGAGTAGTTGGAATAGGTGGGCAAAAATAGAGAGTGCGAGTAATCTCAACGCTTATGACCGCGACACCTGTTGATAGTTCTGGCGATTCAATCGAAAACCTCGGGCATGAGAGCCGCCACTTTCCACCGAGTGCCGAATTTGTCGCACAAGCCAATTTCAAGGCTGATATCTATGCCACGGCCGATGCAGACCGTTTGGCTTTCTGGGAATCACAAGCGCGCGAATTAACGTGGGATCAACCATGGAACACAGTCCTTGATTGGCAAGTGCCTTATGCAAAGTGGTTTGTCGGCGGGAAACTCAACGCATCAGTTAACGCGCTTGATCGCCATGTTGCTACAGGTCGCGGCAATCGCGTTGCATTTCACTTTGAAGGTGAACCGGGCGATACCCGCACGATTACATATTCAGATTTACTAGTCGATGTTAAGAAAGCAGCAAATGCACTGACAGAAATTGGTGTGAAAGCTGGAGATCGTGTTGCTATCTATATGCCGATGATTCCAGAGGCGGCCGTTGCGATGTTGGCATGTGCACGAATTGGTGCAGCCCACTCAGTCGTCTTTGGTGGATTTTCTGCCGACGCACTCCTTTCACGCATTCAAGATGCAGATGCAAAGCTTGTAATCACAGCAGATGGTGGATTTAGAAAAGGCGCTGCTTTTGCACTTAAGCCAGCAGTGGATGAAGCGCTTAAGGGCAAGACCAATGTTGAGAAAGTCCTGGTTGTTAAGCGCACTGGGCAAGAAACAGCGTGGAATAGCGCTACCGACATTTGGTGGCATGAGATTGTTGATCGCCAGAGCGCAGAACATGTTGCCGAAAGCTTTGATGCTGAGCACCCACTCTTTATCTTGTACACATCGGGCACAACAGCAAAACCAAAGGGAATCTTCCACACAACTGGCGGATATCTCACACAGGCAGCATTTACTCATCGCGCGGTCTTTGATCTCAAGCCAGAGACTGATGTCTATTGGTGCACTGCAGATGTCGGTTGGATTACCGGCCACTCATACGTGGTTTATGGCCCACTCATAAACGGTTCAACACAGGTGATGTATGAAGGAACTCCTGATAGCCCACATAAGGGTCGCATGTTTGAAATCATTGCAAAGTACGGCGTAACTATTTTGTATACAGCGCCAACACTTATTCGCACCTGGATGAAGTGGGGCGATGAATTCCCGCAGGCACATAATCTCGCAACGCTTCGTCTGCTTGGATCAGTTGGAGAGCCAATTAACCCTGAAGCGTGGATGTGGTACCGCGAAGTTATTGGTGGAAACCGTTGTCCGATTGTTGATACCTGGTGGCAGACCGAAACTGGTGCAATCATGATTTCACCACTACCTGGTGTAACAAGTACTAAACCAGGTTCTGCGATGTCAGCGATACCTGGCATCAGCACAAAGGTAGTTGATGACAATGGTGTTGCTGTTCCTAATGGACACGGCGGTTATTTGATTCTTGATAAACCATGGCCATCAATGCTTCGCGGAGTATGGGGCGAAGATCAGCGCTATCGTGAAAATTACTGGTCACGCTTTGATGGAATCTATTTTGCTGGAGATGGTGCAAAGTTAGATAACGAAGGTGCTATCTGGTTATTAGGTCGCGTCGATGATGTGATGAACGTTTCTGGCCACCGCATCTCAACGACTGAAGTTGAATCAGCGCTCGTCTCACATGAAGCAGTTGCAGAAGCGGCCGTGGTTGGTGCCGCCGATGAGATGACGGGGCAAGGAATCGTCGCCTTCGTTATCTTGCGCGCTGGTATCGAACATGCAAATGGTGAAGCCCTGGTTAAAGAACTTCGCGCTCATGTGACTAAGGAAATCGGCGCAATCGCTCGCCCTCGTCAGATCATGGTCGTTAACGAACTACCAAAGACACGCAGCGGCAAAATTATGCGCAGATTACTTAAGGATGTGGCGGAAAATCGTGCGGTGGGAGATGCAACAACTCTGGCAGATCCAAATGTTATGAAGCTAATTGCAGAAGGCCTACATTCTTCTAAGGACGAAGATTAATTCCTTCTAGCTTTTCCTTGACAGTATCTTTAATCGCTGTAACTACACCTGGCAGGTTGCTCTCAATCTTTGGATAGAGGTCACTTCCTGCAATCGCATCTTTTCCGCTCTGCCATGGTGACCAGGACAAAATTGCACCGATCAGAAAGATAAAGATTACTGTGCGCACGAGATGTAGCGCTGCCCCTGCGACCTGATCAATGAATGCGAGGGGTCCGCGAATAATTGTCGCCTTAAGTCCCTTTGTTACAGCACTGGCAATCACGCGACCAATAAATGATCCGAGGAAGATTGAGGCGATTGCTATGCCAACTTTTTTACCATCGAGCGCCCAATCCCCCATGAGATTCAAGGCGAGTAAGAGACCCAGGATCGCTCCGCCGATATTTCCGATCACAGCAAAGACTGTCTTAAGAAACCCGTTCTTATAGCCAGATACAAAGGAAGCAACTACGGCAAGAATGATCAGAATATCTACATAGTTCATAGCTGGACTCCTAAATATTTTTTCGTATCGCGCTCTAACTCTTCAATAGTAGTGACTACTCCAATTTTTTTGTAAGCAACCTTGCCTTGAGCATCAATAAATAACGTAATGGGCACTCCCATGCCCAGCGTTCCGCGCGTACTTCCGTCGGGGTCATTCAGGTTAGGCCAACTCATTCCGTACAGTTTTACGAAGTCGCGCGCATCTTGGACATCTGCTTCCTCAACGCTGATACCGATGAGTGAAACTTTCTCCCTATATTTACTATAGAAATCAACAAAAATTGGCATCTCTTGCTTGCACGGTCCACACCATGAGCCCCAGACATTTACCAGCGCCGGTCCCTTGATCTGACCCACATCGATGGAGGTTTTACCGTCAAGACATTTCAGTAGCGCGGCTTCGTTATCTGTTTTTACCGTTGCGACTGTTGAGCAATCAACAACTACGCCATTGCCTGGTAGCGCTGACGTTTCCTGGCCACAACCGGCAAGGAGTAAAAGCGCAGCGACGAGTGCGAACCTCTTCATCGGAAATCCTTATCGGTCTTCACAAGTAGCTTCGCCTTCTCTGAATCCATCTCACCAATACCAACTGAGGGACATATCTTTGCAAGTGTGCATGCTCCGCACGCTGGTTTACGGGAATGACATACCCGTCGCCCATGCCAAATCATCCGTTGCGAAAGATTAGTCCACTCTGCTTGTGGAATTAATTCACCCACTTCATGTTCGACCTTTACTGGATCCATTGACGCACTCCAATTAAAGCGACGAGAGAGGCGACCAAAGTGTGTATCGACTGTAATTCCAGGAATACCGAAGGCATGACCCAATACAACGTTGGCAGTCTTTCGACCAACACCCGGCAGAGTAATTAACTCTTCAAGAGTTGCCGGAACTTCTCCATTGAATTCTTCAACAATTTTTGTACTCAGGCCTTTGATGTGGCGCGCTTTTGTATGATGGAAACCAAGTGGAAGAATTATCTCTTCGATCTCTTCAACTGGAGCTTTTGCGTAAGCTCGAACATTCTTATATTTCTTGAAGAGGCGTGGGGTCACTGAATTAACACGTTTATCTGTGCATTGTGCAGAAAGTAATGTGGCAATCACTAATTGGAGTGGGTTCTGGAAATCGAGCTCACAATCAACCTCTGGGTAGGTTTTAGTGAGCATGCGGTAAAGAGCGCCAGCACTCTTTCGGGTTTCGCGATCCGCGCTCATACGAGTAAACTACCCCCGTGTCCATTGAAGATGAAGTTGTACGCAAGGCCCCACTCTTTACTGCACTCGATGATGCTGCCGCCGCTTCACTGCGCGCATCTATGGATTCGGTAAAGATCGGCAAGGGCGGAATCCTCTTTAAAGAGGGCGATAGTGGCGAGCATGTTTACGTCATCGTCGAAGGCAAACTCAAGCTTGGAACCTCAAGTGGCGATGGCCGCGAAAACCTCTTATCAATCCTTGGCCCAGGCGAAATGTTTGGCGAGCTCTCACTCTTTGATCCAGGTCCACGCACATCAGCTGCAACTGCAGTGACTGATGCAAAACTTCTCTCATTAAGCCACGAGAAATTGATTCCATGGCTTCGCGATAATCCAGATGTCTCGCTACAGCTCTTGGCTCGCTTGGCACAACGCCTTCGTCGCACAAATGAGGCTGTTGGCGATCTTGTCTTCTCAGATGTTCCAGGTCGCGTTGCTAAGGCTCTGATTGATCTTGGTGAGCGCTTTGGTAAAGAAACTCCTGAAGGTCTCTTTGTGCAGCACGAACTTACTCAAGAAGAACTTGCTCAGCTTGTCGGAGCATCTCGCGAAACAGTAAATAAAGCCCTTGCAGACTTTGCAGGTCGCGGATGGTTACGCCTTGATGGTCGCGCAGTTTTGATTACAGATCTAGAACGCTTAAGTAAGCGCGGTAAGTAATCCTTCGTTAAGCAACTTCAACGGTGAGTTCAACCTCAACCGGTGAATTAAGTGGCAACTCTGCAACTCCTAGAGCGCTACGTGCTGCAACTCCTGCTTCGCCCCAGATATGCATAAACAACTCTGATGCACCATTGGCAACAGCTGGCTGGCTAACAAATCCTGGCGCACCATTTACGTAACAGACGATACGAACAACTTTAACGATTGAATCAACTGGAGCGACTAGTTCAACTGCAGCGAGTGCATTGATTGCACAGATCTTTGCGAGTTCGTATGCCTCTTCAACAGTGACATCTGCGCCGACTTTTCCAGTCTTGGCAATTGCGCCATCGACCATTGGAAGTTGTCCTGCTGTAAAGACAATGTTGCCTGTGCGAACTGCAGGAACGTAGGCTGCAAGTGGCTTTGTTGCTACAGGAAGTGTTAATCCTTTTTCAGCTAATTTGGCGCGAACATCTGTAGACATTACTTAACCTCTCGCTTCATGTAAGCAACGAGTTGCTCTCCACCTGGTGCTGGAATAACTGTGACGAGTTCCCATCCATCAGAACCCCATGTATCAAGAATCTGCTTAGTTGCATGTGAGAGTAATGGAACGGTTGCGTATTCGAACTTCATATTAATTTCCCCCTGCTAGTGCTGCCTTGACCAATGTTGAAACCATTCCACCATCTGCTTTTCCTGCAACTTGTGGCTTAAGAACGCCCATGACCTTGCCCATATCGCCAGGTCCTGCTGCACCTGTTGATGCGATCGCTGCTGCAACAAGTTTCTTCACATCATCTTCGCTCATCTGTTCTGGAAGGTAGCGAGCAATAACTTCACCCTCTGCCTTTTCCTCGAGCGCTTTATCTTCGCGTCCAGCCTTTGCAAATTCTTCTGATGCTTCGCGGCGCTTCTTCGCCTCACGTGAGAGAACGGTAATAATTTCTGCATCGGTGAGTACGCGCGCCTCTTTGCCTGAAACTTCTTCGTTGGTGATCGCAGTTAAAACCATGCGGATCGTGCCCGATACAAGCTTGTCGCTTGAACGAATTGCTTCGGTCAGGTCACTCTTAAGTGTCTCTTTTAGTCCCATGCGTCTATCTTCTCATGCCCCACTATCCTTCGGTAATCATGAGTTACGTACTTCGCGAGGCGCAGATCCCGATTCTGCCCAAAGGCCACGCACCCATTCGAGCCCTCCACTTTTCAGACCTGCATCTGACTCCTGCCCGCAAGACTGAAATTGCTGATATTAAAACATTCGCAGCCCTGAAGCCTGACTTAGTTATTAGCACTGGTGATTTTCTGGCACATATGGATGCAGTACCTGTTGTCTTTGATGCGCTCGAACCACTTCTAGATATTCCTGGGCTCTTCGTCTTTGGTTCAAATGATTACTACGCACCAAAACCGAAGAATCCACTGAAATACTTGCTGCCTGATCACGGCAAGAGAGTTCACGGCGAAGATCTTCCATGGCCTGAGTTAGATCTCGGATTACAGGCTCGTGGATGGAAAAATCTCAATCACCATCGCGCCACCATCACAATTAATGGAACAACTATCGAAGCTCGTGGCACAGATGATGCTCATCTTGAATTCGATGATTACTCACTCGTTGCAGGTTTTCCTGAGACATGCGATATTGCAATCGGTGTGACACATGCTCCATATCTTCGAATTTTGGAAGGTATGTCAGAAGACGGACTTGATGCGATCTTTGCCGGACACACTCATGGCGGACAGGTAAGACTTCCGTGGATTGGTGGCTCTCGCGCGCTAACTACAAATTGCGATCTACCTAATTGGCGTGCGCGTGGGCTAACAAAGTTTGGTGATGAGCCTTACCTACATGTATCTGCAGGAATGGGGACAAGTCCCTTTGCACGCATTCGCGTAGCGAGTCCTCCAGAAGTTTCGCTAGTAACTCTTATTTGAGAGCTGCGATATCGGCGTCAACCATCAACTCAGCGAGTTCTTTCCAATGAGTTGTGGCCTTCCAACCAAGTGCTTTCTGCGCCTTTGAGGGATCACCAATAAGTGCATCAACCTCTGTTGGACGGATGTACTTCTTATCTGTCTCAACATGGTCTTGCCAGTTAAGTCCGGCGCGAGAAAAGGCAGCCTCGGCGAAATCTTTTACCGTGGCACCGACACCTGTAGCAACAACGTAATCATCTGGCTTATCTTGCTGGAGCATTAGCCACATTGATTCAACGTATTCCTTGGCATATCCCCAGTCGCGAACAGCATCAAGGTTTCCTAGGAAGAGTTTGTCTTGCTTGCCCGCTTTAATCGCAGCAACTGCGCGAGTAATTTTGCGAGTAACAAATGTTTCACCACGACGAGGTGATTCATGGTTAAAAAGAATGCCGTTGGTGGCGTGCATGCCATAACCATCGCGATAGTTAACTGTGCACCAGTAGGCCATCAACTTCGCGGCCGCATATGGTGATTGTGGTCTAAAGACTGAAGTCTCGTTCTGTGGTGGTGGAGTTGAACCAAAGAGTTCAGATGTCGAAGCTTGGTAGAAACGTGTATCGATATCTGCACTGCGGATCGCTTCTAGCAATCCAACTGCACCAACTGCATCAACTTGTCCTGTGTACTGAGGCATAGTGAATGAGACCTGAACATGTGATTGCGCGCCAAGGTTGTAGACCTCAGTTGGTTTAATTTCGCGAATAAGGTTGGTAAGTCCTACGCCATCGATGAGATCGCCGTAGTGAAGGAAGAGCTTTGGGTTCTTCTCATGTGGATCTTGGTAGATGTGATCGATACGTGAAGTATTAAAGGTAGAAGAACGACGGATAAGGCCGTGTACTTCATATCCTTTAGCAAGCAAGAACTCAGCAAGGTATGAGCCATCTTGTCCGGTAACACCGGTGATTAGCGCGACTTTTCTACTCATCTACGTAACTCTCCCTTAGCTGCTGCGTTCTTGTACCAATCAATTGTTGCTGCAATTCCATCACGAAGTGAAATCTTTGGTGCCCAACCTAGTGACTTTGCCTTAGTAACATCAAGGACCTTACGTGGAGTTCCATCAGGTTTCGTTGAATCCCAAGCAATTTCACCCTTAAAGCCAGCAAGTTCTGCCACTAGCTCTGCAAGTTCTTTAATTGTCAGGTCTTCACCAGTGCCGATATTGAGATGTCCTGCTTCGTCATACTTATCGCCAAGATGTAAAACCGCAGCTGCTAAATCATCCACGTGGAGAAATTCGCGTTTTGGTGATCCTGTTCCCCAGAGTGTTTCTTTCGCCGCTCCGTTTTCTGTTGCTTCAACAAAACGGCGGATAAATGCAGGCAGCACATGTGAGCCTTGGAGTTCAAAATTATCAAATGGTCCATAGAGATTTGTTGGCATAAGTGAGATCCACTTGCGGCCATATTCTTTTCTAAATGATTTGATTAATTCAATACCGGCAATCTTTGCCACTGCATATGCTGAATTTGTCTCTTCAAGTGGGCCGGTAAGTAAATACTCTTCCTTGATTGGCTGTGCGCAATCACGAGGGTAGATGCATGAACTACCTAAGAAAATAAACTTCTCTACATTGGAGGCATGCGCTGCCTCCATAAGGTTATTTTGGATGCGCAGATTATCGGCAAGAAATTCAACGGGGTATGTGTTGTTAGCACCGATCCCGCCGACCTTTGCAGCAGCATCGATAACAAGAGTTGGTTTAACTGAGGCGATAAAGTCAAAGGTTGCGCTGCGATCTAAAAGATCAACGACCTTGCGGCTGATCGGAATAACTTCGTAGCCTGCTGCCACATATGCTCGGACGATCGCAGATCCAGCGAGGCCTGTGCCACCTGCTACAACGATTGTCATAGAGGGCAGTCTATCCAGCCTTACTTTGTGAATTCAGCAGCGAGTAATTCAGCGATTTGAGCAGTATTTAACGCTGCTCCCTTGCGCAAATTATCGCCACAGACGAAGAGATCGATTGACTTTGGATCATCGAGAGATTGGCGAACGCGACCAACCCATGTTGGGTCTGTTCCTACAACATCTGCTGGAGTTGGATATTCATGCTTCTCTGGATTGTCGTAAAGAATGACGCCTTCTGCCTTAGCTAGCGCTGATTGCGCAGACTTGCGAGTGACTACCTTCGAAAAGGTTGCATGCACTGTCAGCGAGTGAGTAGTGATAACTGGAACGCGCACGCATGTTGCGGCAACTTTGAGTTTAGGCATTCCAAGAATCTTCCGTGATTCATTGCGAACCTTGAGCTCTTCTGATGAATATCCGTCTTCTTTAAGTGAACCTGCCCATGGAATAACGTTCATTGCAAGCGGCGCTGGGAAAGGACCGAGGTCCTTAATTGTTCCGCGTACATCCTTTGCTGTAGATCCCAAATTCTTTCCAGCAACTTTTGAAATTTGATCGTGCAAGGCATCGATACCAGATTGGCCCGCACCTGATGCTGCTTGGTAAGAAGAGACAACGAGTGACTTCAGGCCAAACTTCTTATTGAGCGCGCCCATGGCAACAATCATGGAGAGAGTTGTGCAATTTGGGTTCGAGATAATTCCCTTAGGGCGCTTCTTAATATCTTTTGGATTAACTTCTGGAACCACAAGTGGAACCTTCTTATCCATACGGAACGCACCTGAGTTATCTACAACGACGGCACCACGTGATGCGGCAATTGGAGCCCATTCGGCAGAGATCTCATCTGGAACATCGAACATTGCAATATCGATTCCATCGAATGCTTCAGGTGAAAGTGCAACGACTGTGAGTTCTTCACCGCGACAGATCAACTTCTTGCCTGCGCTGCGAGCAGACGCGATAAGGCGAATCTCGCCATAGACATTCTTACGGGTACTCAAAATGTCGAGCATGACGGTGCCGACCGCACCTGTTGCACCGACAACTGCGAGTGAAGGAAGTTTCTTCTGCTTCTTAACTTTCTTTGTACTCATCGACCTGTCCCTCCATATACAACTGCTTCAATCTGATCAGCGTCGAGCTGGAAAGCAGTATGGGCAGCCTTCGTTGCGCGCTCTAGATCTGCTTCGCGCACGATGATGGAGATGCGGATTTCAGAAGTTGAAATCATTTCAATATTGACGCCCGCTTCAGACATTGCAGCGAAGAATGTTGCAGTTACACCTGGGTTTGAGCGCATTCCTGCTCCGACGAGTGAGAGCTTTCCGATTGTGTCGTCGTAGAGAATTGATGCAAAACCAACTTCACCTTGGATGCGCTGCAATACAGCGGTTCCGTTTGAGCCTTCTGCCTTTGGCAGAGTAAATGAAATATCGGTAAGGCCAGTAGCTGCTGCAGATACGTTCTGCACAATCATGTCGATGTTGATATCAGCATCGGCGATTGCTTGGAAGATGCGCGCTGCAACACCGGTTCGGTCTGGAACACCAACGATGGTGATCTTGGCTTCGGACTTGTCGTGTGCAACGCCCGAGATGATTGCTTGCTCCATGGTGCCTCCTTCAGGGTGATTTGCAACCACCCAGGTTCCTTCGTTAGGTGAAAATGATGATCGTACGTGAATTGGTAAATCAAAACGTCGTGCATATTCGACGCAACGCAGGTGAAGAACTTTTGCACCAGCTGCTGCAAGTTCGAGCATCTCGTCATATGTCACTGTCTTTAATTTGCGTGCTGCAGGGACAACGCGAGGATCTGCGCTGAAGACACCGTCAACATCTGTGTAGATTTCGCAGACATCGGCATCGAGTGCTGCGGCGAGCGCAACTGCAGTTGTATCTGAACCACCGCGACCTAAAGTTGTAATGTCTTTTGTATCTTGCGAAATTCCTTGGAAGCCAGCAACGATTGCGATCGCACCTTCATTGATTGCTTCTTGGATGCGGCCAGGAGTTACATCGATAATCCGCGCTTTTCCGTGAACCGAGTCAGTGATTACACCTGCTTGGCTTCCGGTAAATGAACGGGCTTCAAAACCTAAATTGTTAATTGCCATTGCAAGAAGTGCCATCGAAATTCGCTCACCAGCGGTAAGCAACATGTCGAGTTCGCGCCCTTGTGGGATTGGGGTAACTGCGTTGGCTAATTCGATGAGCTCATCGGTGGTATCGCCCATCGCGCTAACAACCACAACGACCTGGTTGCCCGCCTTCTTGGAGGCGACGATGCGAGCGGCAACGCGCTTCATTCCATCGGCATCTGCTACCGAGGAGCCGCCATATTTCTGAACGATGAGTCCCATAGAGGTAAGTCTGAACCATGAATACGCCTTCGGGCTACCCAAATTACCGATATCCCAAATAATGAGACGGTAAGCATCTCAGGATATGAGAAAACTAGCCTTCTACGTTACGACGCCCTTCAAAGGCGCGACCTAGGGTCACTTCATCGGCATATTCAAGATCTCCGCCGACCGGCAAGCCGCTAGCCAAACGCGAAACGTTAAGGCCCATCGGCTTAATCAAGCGAGCCAAGTACGTCGCTGTTGCTTCGCCCTCGAGGTTGGGATCTGTCGCCAGAATAACTTCGGTGATATCTGAATCAGCTAACCGCGTCATAAGTTCGCGGATACGTAACTGTTCTGGACCAATGCCATCGATCGGACTGATTGCACCACCGAGAACGTGATACTTGCCGCGGAATTCGCGGGTGCGTTCGATAGCAATTACATCTTTACTCTCTTCAACAACACAAATCTGTGTGGGATCACGACGTGGGTCGCGACAGATGCGGCATTCGGTCTCTTCTGAAACGTTGCCACATTGCACGCAGAACATCACTCGCTCTTTCACGGTACGGATTGCATCAACTAGTGCGTGAGCGGTTTCGTTCTCGCTCTGCAGAATATGGAATGCAATACGTTGCGCTGACTTAGGGCCGATACCTGGCAAGCGTCCTAGCGCATCGATTAAATCTTGAATCGCACCTTCATACATTCCTGAGGTCATGCTTATTTGTTCTTCTCAGAAATCACGGTTGCACCAAGTTCTGCTGCCAATAAAGCAGCGCCGCTCAAGAGCGTCTTATCTGTCGGAGCCTCATCGGTGCGTACTGCGCGAGCAACTGGGTTGCTGCTTGGATCAATAGATGGATCAACAAGTGCTTCGATCTTGCGATCAAGTCCGGTGATATCGATAAAGGCCTGGCGCAGAATCTCATCTGATTCAGAACGAATAAATGAATCACGAGCTCCAGCATTGGCAATTCCGATTGTGATTGCCTTGTCATCAAGCCCAAGAATCTGCGCACTCGCGCTAAGCAGTGACCAAGTTAGACGACGACGCTTCTTTACATTCTCAATAACTTCAGGCCACATACGACGAAGGGCTGCAACATCGAGTGCATCTACTGGCGCAGCAGCGCTCTTCTTAACTTCTTCAACTACCGCTTTGACTTCAACTTTTTCTTCAACGATTGATTGAGCAACAGGCTCTGCTTTCTTTGCAGGTGCTGCGGCTGGTGCTGGCGCGGCAACAGGTGCGGAAGTTCCCATTCCTTGAACGCGCTCAAGTCTTTCAAGGCGTGCAAGTAGTCCTGCCTCGCTGGCATCGCCCATCGGCAACAACATGCGCCCGCAGATAATTTCAAGGATCAATCGTGGAGCTGTTGCACCACGCATCTGTGTGAGTCCTTCTGCAGCAATATCTGCAGCACGTGAAAGTGTTGCTGCTCCGAGATTCTTTGCCTGCGCAACCATTCGCTCGAGTTGATCTTCTGGAATCTCACGCAAGATCGAATTAGCGTTTGTCGCAGCGAGTGCATCAACGATCATGAGGTCGCGTAAACGCTCGAGGAAATCGCTAGCAAATCGGCGAGGGTCATGTCCTGATTCAATAACACGATCTACTGTCTTAAATAGTGTTGCTCCGTCACGCGCGGCGAGTGCTTCAACAGCATCATCGAGTAGAGCGCCATCTGTAAAGCCAAGTAGTTGAATCGCAATTTCGTAGCTAACGCCCTCAGCACCCGCTCCAGCAAGTAGTTGCCCCAAGATACTTAGCGCATCGCGCACGGATCCCCCACTTGCGCGAACAACCAATGGGATTACGCCCTTAGCAACTTTGACGCCTTCTTGTGCGCAGATCTTCTCTAAATGCTCGCCCAAGATTCCTGGTGGAACTAAACGGAATGGATAGTGGTGTGTACGTGAGCGAATTGTTGAGATCAACTTCTCTGGCTCAGTTGTTGCAAAGATAAAGATAACGTGAGGAGGTGGCTCTTCTACAACTTTAAGGAGTGCATTCGCTGCTCCGGGTCCAAGCTGATGCGCTTCATCAATAATGTAAATCTTGTACTTGCTCTGTACTGGTGCAAAGAATGCTTTATCGCGAAGATCGCGAGCATCATCAACGAGTCCATGTGTGGCAGCATCTAACTCGATTACATCAAGTGATCCCGGCCCGTTTGCAACTAAATCTTTACATGATTGGCATTCACCGCATGGATTCGGTGTTGGTCCTTTTGCGCAGTTAAGTGAACGCGCCATGATGCGAGCGCTAGAAGTTTTTCCGCAACCGCGAGGACCACTAAACAAATATGCGTGATGTGTGCGACCAGATTCGAGCGCATTCGATAAAGGAACCGTGACATGTTCTTGACCGATTACATCTGCAAAGACAGAGGGGCGGTACTTACGATAGAGCGCTAGTGACATCGTCTCCCCCTACTCGTCTCTGCTACGTGGCCTGTGGTGATTCTAAAGTTTTAGGGACCCTCCGCGCACCCATCAGAGCACGCCTACCCTTGCTGTATTCCTACCCTGGGGGAGTTCAGCGCGGTAATGCCGCGCGGAGGATCTGGTGAAATCATAGTGAGTGCGGCGATACCCTTAGCACGCTCATTTGGAGGATTCGCATAGCGGCCGAGTGCGCACGCTTGGAAAGCGTGTAAAGGGCAACCTTTCGAGGGTTCAAATCCCTCATCCTCCGCCAGAACCTGGATAATTTCCAAAGCAGTGGAATGGGATTTGAATGCGAGCAATAACGCAAGGAAAGTACGGCTTAGACTCCTTGGTTTTAT